>Ga0214246_1000005_pt1 | contig 122446 bp, 146 predicted proteins | sample TroBogypolimnion_41_FD_153084 | JGI IMG/M metagenome (GOLD analysis project Ga0214246, IMG submission 153084) | Freshwater microbial communities from Trout Bog Lake, WI - 29MAY2009 hypolimnion | ecosystem: Environmental > Aquatic > Freshwater > Lake > Hypolimnion/Profundal zone | place: Trout...
ATTTGTCACATCCAGGTTCCATACACCGCTTACCACCTCCGTGTACTATGCACTTATCATAAGGTTCACGCGATCCTTTCTTACACCCAGGTACTACGCATCTAGGACCTCCTCCATGGCGTTTGCATTTACCACCACTTGTCCTTGCTCTGCGTTGACATTCGAGTTCCGAACACCTATCTGTAGATTGCATTCCTTAGAAATAATAGACAAACGCACTACAAAATCCGTTTTGAATTAAAAAGTGCCCTTTCAGGCGTTACGTGGTCAGCAGAGTAAACATACCGACTGCAAAGATCGCGAAGGAGCTCATTATAAACACCCACAGGATCATGAATGCACCGGGATCTGGATGCATAGGTCGGTGAAGATCAATATCATTATTGATATTGATAACATTAACCAGCATTACTAGAGTCAGAACCCATGTCGTGATAATGAAATCGCGGAACATCTTGAATACGATACAAGCAAAATGGCTTAATAAATCCGTTTTTCGCAGAGAAGTATAAATGCCGTTTCGCCCGTATTTTCATCACCATGCAGCGAATGCTCGTTCAGGTACAGCGTTTACGAGCGCGGACATGCGCAGGATCTACCAGTTTCCTACGCCTCCAACGACTCCTATCGTGATTGGAGTAATCTCGCTGGGAGGAGGTCTTTACGGAACTCTGACCGGCAACATTCTCACGGCAGGCGATATTCAGTCTTACTGGACGTCGCTAGGAATCACTGCTCAGCCTACGGTTGCTTTTGTGGCCATAGATGGAGCCACAATGGACTTAACTGATCTAAATTCCACCATCGAGAACTCGATTGATGTGGAAACAATTGGATCATGCTGCCCTGGCTCGAATGTCACGATCATCTTTTACCTTGCACCAAACACGAACCAGGGATTCTATGATGCATTCAACTATGCTCTGAATACTCCCGTTTCAGTGAAGGGTGTTTCAGTCAAGCCCTCAGTGATCAGTTGCTCGTGGGGAGGCCCCGAGGATTCGTGGGGAGGCAACTCAGTTCTGAATCAGTACAATTCTCTATTCCAGCAGGCATTCAATAATAATGTAATGATCTGCTGTGCTTCGGGAGATAATGGTGCATCGGATGGAGAGAGTGGAAAGCACGTAGATTTCCCAGCATCGTCCCCGTATGTTGTATCTTGCGGAGGCACGAATCTCGTATGCCCCAACCTCGTATACGATTCTCAAACTCGCGAGACGACATGGACGGATGGAGGTGGTGGGTACAGCGCTCTTTTCTCAACTCCATCATACCAGACTGGAGTGAACAGTACGGGTAAACGTTCAGTACCAGATTTGGCGCTGAATGCTGACCCGAATACGGGTGTATCGTACTTAATCGGAGGACAGACGTACATTATTGGAGGTACGAGCATCGTATCTCCTGCTGTATCGGCATTCATTGCGGCCACTGGAGCTACAGGTAATTTCCTGACGAAGCTATACGCGTTACAGTCATCATGCTTTCACGATATTCTGTCAGGCAATAATGGTGGGTTCTCAGCAAAGAGTGGGTTTGATCAAGTGACTGGTTTGGGATCTATTTCGGGAACAGCAATGGTCGCTCAGCTAAAAAGTGGAGCTCCTGCGCCAGCACCTGCGCCAGCACCTGCTCCGTCTCCGCCAGTTGTACATATAACATCAGTACGACTCAATTCATCTCCGTATATTCTTCTGGTAGGACGGACGTTCCAGATGGTAGCTACGGTCTCTCCATCGAATGCTGCAAATAAAGCGGTAACGTGGACGTCCAGTAATACGAACACAGTGACAGTTACTAGCTCCGGACTTGTTCGGCGTCTGCGCGCAGGACGGACAACGATTACGGTACGAACTGTGGACGGAAACTTCACTGCATCAGCCGTTTTTAATTGAACAGATTCATTCCGTCGGCGATGGAAATGGTGGCAGGATTACAGGTTCAGGAGGAACTATGGGTGATGATGGCGGATCATTTCTGGGTTCATCCCAGTTAACGAGAATCACGTGAGATGCAAGACCGCCGACATCGTCTACGGGTAAAACGTACTTGATATCGCAGTCAGGAAATAAAGTTTCTAGCTGTGCCACAATTTCGTCTTTGATATTTGGGAACTCTGCCAAATTAGAAAAACGGGCAAAGCACCACTGAATGCGTGTACCGTCCGTATCCCTGGCCTGAGCCGTTACGACATTATACACATCTTTAATGAGACGGGCGATATATTCATTCTTCTCCTCGATCTTCTTCTGAGCACGCAAAGCAACGAGATCAGTCTTTGATACTGGATCCATATTTGTCTGACTGTTGTATTATTTTTCACAAAGTATATGAGGCAAGTGCCGCTTCGTATACTTCAACAGATCCTTCTTTGCTACCGAATAGTATTTGCGGTACGAGTCTAGTACGTCATCAGGGCACTTATACTCGTCGGGCATAGCAGGAGTAGGATCTTTTAGCCACCGGGTCTCTGCAAGATCGGGAGGCGGATTTTGTTCTAGCCATTCTAGATGAGCTAAACAAGCGTGGACTTTCTTAGGATTAAATCGGAAAGTATGTTCCAACACCAGATCTTTGGCCAAGGAAATAAGCCAGTAATAATGTGCCAAACTGGCACGAGTCCACAAAGCGGACGGGTGATTTTTATGAGTTGAGCGGTAACCGCGGTTACCAGTAGAGGCACACACAGGCGCAGATTCCTGAATCATGTGTGTTCCTCCGTTCTCGTGATGAGCAGTGTAAAGAAGTTGAGTAGATTCCAAAATCATTTTGACGACGTGTTTATCGCAGTGCCATCTGGCACACTGCCTTGTTTTCCTGCTCAAGAAGAAGATGTTCATTTGAAGTTGAAACGTAATAAATAGTACTAAGTGTTTTCGTTTTCACGTCATTTGGTTATCTACGTAATGGTACATTGGGTATATATTTTAGAGTGTGATTGGCACAGAACATATGTAGGTGAAACTACACGGTTGTTCCGTCGTTTCTGGGAACATAATAGTGGACGTGGAGGAGTTAATACGTGTAGATTTACGCCCCGCAACATTGTAGCATTATACAAGGTTCAAACTATTGGAAGATTTTTAAGATACAATGAAAGTGTAACACAACAACTTACAATCCCAGACAATGATGAAGATTATAGTTATTACAGAAAGCAAGATCTAATGTACTTTGACAGTGATCATGAAGGTATTTATAACCATCTGGATGCAGAGAATGCTATGGTCCATTGTTTAGCGATGCATAAACCAGGCGATTGGCATAGGATACGTGGAGGCAAGTATACTCACAATATAGTATATTCGCGTCCAAATATACCAGAGTTACTAAATCTTCCGTTGTGTTACTGTGGATATCCTTGCGACATAAAAAAGAATAAGGAGAAGGGATATTTGTTTTTCCGGTGTGCAAAGAAGAATATGTGGGATGGGTTTAGGGACGTTTTTGATGTGATAGATGAGCCTTGTAAGTTCTACCAAGAATACACTGTTGACTCAAAGTTCAGAGCACAAGCTATTAAAGAACGAAAGGAAGTTGCCAAACATTGTGGTAATATTGTAGCAAACTCAACGTGGTTGGGTCATATGGATGAATGTGAAGATAATACTTGCGTGTTATGTCAGTCAGAAACCTATAAGCCGATTGTTTACGATGACATTGAAAGGAATGTATGCACTCGCTGTTTTTTTGGCAGATACGGAGAAGTTGAAGCGTTATGTAAACCAAAAGCTACTAAGTCCATAGCTACATCATGGTTTAGTTAAAAAAATGGGATATTCGCCCTAACTGTTTTCGTTTTCAAGTTTAGACCTACTCCACCGATATAATCTAATGGTGTTCAAGTACATTGACGAGCGCGTAGATGAATACAAAACCAAACATACGACGCAAGTTGAAATTTCTCATGATGGAATATACCTAACTGTTGAAAAAGATAACTTCATTGAAAAAACATACGTTTCAAGTTCTCATATGTCTGATATTAGAGTCATGCAAACTTACAGAGGTGACATATACACGTCATATAATAGTCGTCGTCTAAGTTCGGAAGCATATGACCATATTATGGAATATCATTTTCCTATTCCCGATATTTTTCAGGGTGCACAGATCTTGACGTTGTCTGACAAGATTATAACCGTGTGGGGGGAAGGGATAGAAGTTCGGAACACATCACCTGTTCAAAATGATAACTGTAGTGTAGACATTCCTATCCGATATTTCCTGATTAAGCAGATCATGAAATCTATTACGTGTCGGAAAGATTACGTGAAAAAAGGTTGTTGGAGTATTCATCTAGTGAATACGAACTTTCCAACCCTGCTTTTTACAAACGAGGACGAATATGATAAGACATACAAATGTATAGTTAAGAATTTCTTGACGCAAAAGGAATCTAGTATTCTAGATCCACCCGAAGCTATCATCTAATGCCAGTGCGAAATTGTACCGCAGTGCGCGGGTCTCCATAGATGTAAGTTCGTCCTTGAGTTTCAAGCCTTCAGTCTTCTCTTCGTTTTTAGTCACACACTCTTCTGCGAATTCAACAGGACCTTTTTTCCATTCATGAACGTGTTTGGAAATAAGAGCTTCACGCAATTTGTCGGTGGACATGAATGGACGCATAGTTTTACCTGATCGAATTAAAGGAAACTTAGGATCGGTATTGAATTGTTTCATCAAAGCCGAAATGTAGTTGTTAGCTACTAGAACAGGATCCTGTCTCCACGGAATAGATTTGGTGGTGTTAATTAATTTGAAGTAATCAATGATCTCGTCTTCGTTCGCAAACTGTTTCGCAGCAACAATAATACTGAAATCCAAAGCACTTGGATGATGAAAGTATTCTTTCAGAAGATGGTGTCTATGTTGTCCGTCAATAATGTACTTGGCAACAACTTCATCATCTTCTTTAATGAACGCAAGTCGGAAAGGATTGGAGTTTAGTAAAGGGATATTTCCTTTCAAACCTTCACGAATACGGTCTACATGTCCCATATCAATGACGCGATTACCTTTCCATACGGGAACATTCGATAACCATTTTGCATTTACGACACGATACAGCGATCCGTCTGTAGATCTGAATAAGTCTGCCATACTAATTGAAAAACAGGCTATTCACCCTAAATTGATTCGTTTTTAGTAGTAGCTTAAAGCTTGACTGATACTGATGGGTTGGGCTTCTTCACAAACTTGTTCTTGAACTCAACAAGCTCAATAAGTAGACTCTTGATTTCGCCAAGCGTCTTCATAAGATCACCGACATCGGCCTTTTTCTTGCTCATATCCTTCTCATTCATCTTCTCCTCGCGGAGAAAGATCGCATTCTCAATTTCACCAGTACTCAGACTGGTCTTTTTGATAATATCTTCCATTGACATTTTGTGCTTGAAATGAAGCTCTGCGGCAATCGTGCACAAACGTGACCGAATACCGCCGATAGTACGCTCGTGATGACTAGCAATATCTTTGATATGCATACCATCAGCAATAGCGTTTAGCAGATCGGAAGTTTCATCTGTCGTCCAAGGCTGACCCATACGGGCAGGATACTTGTCCGGATTCTCGGCTACGAGTTTCAAATATGAACTCATCTTCGTGTTGAAAAATGGGATATTCTCCCGAAGTGTTTTCGTTTTTGGCGTTTAGTCAGTCCGCTGCCGCTTGGCATCAGGCTGGTGAAACGTAAAGTTTAAGTCTGCAAATGAAACCGGCTTGGTAGCTACTCCGAATATACCGCCTGTATATCCAGCGAACGGGTTAGTATTGAAAGCCACAGCTGGCTTCTTCTTCTCCGCCATCTCGTCAATCTCACGTTGGCGACGCATTGCGACAACCTTCTCCCATCCACGCTTAAGTTCCCGGCACTTCTTCAGATTCCGGCGTACTTCAAGCTGCTTACGCTCCAACTCCTCAACCTTCTTCGTAATTCGAATGAGGTGCTCCATCGTGTTGTTGTAATTAAAAACCTGGTTATTCACCAAATTGTTTTCGTTTTTTATTCACTCCCGGCGCCGGCGATAAATCACGATAGTTTCCTGATCGTAAACTACGATAGAGTCGGGCATGATGATACAGGCGCCAACAAGATCGTGTTCGTCCTGAAACTCCCGGTTCTTGTACTCCTGAAGAGTACAGTTGCCTTTAAAGAGCGGCTTAGCGCAATCCTTCATGACGTTATACGGCTCCATAAGATACTTCTTGATATCGTTCATCGCCGAATCGCCCATAAAGTAGTAGTTCACGCGCTGAGGATCGTAAGGATCCAGAAATGCGAACGCAGACTGACCGCCCATCTTGTAATTGAAAAATGGGCTATTCGCCCTAATTAAATTCGTTTTTGTTCAGCGAAACGACCAGACATCGTAATGGCTCTTGTATCCGCTCTTCACATACTTCCCTATCTCGTCCCACGAGTTCTCTTCATAAAGCATAATGACATTATCGGTCATACTCCATCCGGATTCCTTGATAAGAAATGCCATAAGTTGCCACACATTGTGCAAGGAAGTATCCTCAATGACCCGCAAAGTATGGTTCACGAGAACGTAACGCCAGCCCATCTTATAATTGAAAAAAGGTTATCCACCCTAACCAAATCCGTTTTCACTTCAAGCCACGAGATTTCAAACGAGGATCATGGTTTGTACAGAAGCTAGAACCCTTACATGCCGGCAGATCACATCTGGATGCGTGACATAAAACTGGAGGTGGCGAGAAATCACGCACTTGAACCTTACTTGGGGCGCATCCCATTTAATTACTTAAGATGCTGTGTCGTGTAATTGCTTACAATAAATCCGTTCTTGCGAATGACGCAGTTTGGAACGCCATTCACAAGTTCAATTGAATATGTCCATACAGTCGGTTCGCGAATGTAAGTGTACACATGAACTGGATTGGTTCCGTCAAAAGACTGTAATCCTATCCTCCATCGTTCCAAGTTCAAGCTTCGGTACACCTCATCGGCCGGAGGTGGTTTGGGTGGCAGATAGTGCTCCATTCTTGCTTCTAAAAATTAAAAATATTAAGTCCGTTTTACTTACCGTCCATTTTCATTAGAATGATGCCGACAATGACGAACAGAACACCAATGTACTGAGCCGACTTGTCTAAGCGGTCGCCCAGGATATAATAAGCGGCAATACTTTCAATCAAGCCAGAAATACCGTCCCATAGACCGTTGACGTACAATACATTGTTTCCTCGCAGGGCTTCTATGAGGAAGAAGACTACGCCAGCATAGCCTAGAAGACCATGAGCAAGATAATGAATCTTATTGGTCTTGGCGTAGAACCGGAGTGCGAAATCTCCATAAATTTCGGTTAATGATAAAAGCGTGATGATAATGAAAGAATAGTCGAAGAACATTTATGTTACAAAACGGAATTGATTTTGAAATATCCATAAATACCAGAAATGGCCTGCACAGCCGTCCGCCATCATAAGGTGGAAGGATGCAAGCTAAAGCCCATCCAAGATGGGCTGTGCAAGATGCACTTGAACTCCAAGAAGCTGAAGGGCCCAAAGGAGTGGATAATGGAGCAGCTCGATATGCGCTTCGAGAACGAGCGCTTTATTCTGCGAAAGCAGGAGAAGGATGGCAAGGATGTGAGTGAAGAACTCGCCGTGCTGAGCCTGCGTTGGCGGATGCAAACGAGCAAGCTGTACGCTACTGTCAATGATATGGCGGACACGCCTGCAGATGTTGCATGGCGCCAGGCGCGGCTTATCCGGGAAGACCGGCGGCGGCGCGAGGACGAGATTCGTTTCGAGCGGCACCGGCAAGAAGTGCTGGATCGGCAGGCGCCATGGCGTCCTGTTGACGGATTGTGGATTGACATCCCGCCGTTGGCTCCAGCCGTTCCCGTGGAGTTCCACGAGGACAACCAGAACATTCACCTTGCGGTGACTGTCAATGAGGTGGTGAAGAAGACCATCCAAAAAGTGATTACGATCCCTGTTCCGACCGAGTACGGTCACAACATGGATACACTTTCCAAGACGCCCGGCGAAATCATCGCCGAGTGCAAGCTCTCTATTGCTGCAGGAAAACTGCTGATGGAGAAGTACACGTCCAATGAGACCATATACGATATGGTGGAGGGCATCTACGGCAAGACGCTCGACAGCGTCTGGCAGTACATCAAGAACTCGTCTGACAAGGCGGTTCTCATCAAGACGCTCAAGACTGAGCTCGAGGACAACATCGGTATGTGTGCGCAGGGAAACCTGACCCGGCTGTGCAATGTCCTGCAGGGATATCTCGACGATATGCCTGCGCCATCCATCGCCGAAATTCTCGGCGACCTGCTTCCGCCTCTCATAAATATTACCGACCTAACGGTTCGGCGCGAGAAGGCACTGCAGATCATGCGGACACACAACGTGCCGGAGGATCAGCAGGACATGTGGCTGGAGGCACTGATGGCGTAACTCGGAAACGGGTCAAAAACGGATTTAATGTTTTTAATTGATATGTATATTGGGAAGTTATACGAATATTCTAGACCATGTTTGTATATATATCCCCCGGTCTTGATAAAATCCTCGGTAAGTGATTTTATCGTATAAATTCGGAGTTCAGGCCAACTCTTAAATAAAAGGCGTCTCAAAAAACAACTCACACAGTTGTTTTCCCATTAATGGTACAATAACGACCAAGAACAGTGGTTTTTCATTAAAACGAAAACGGATTTATTAAGGGTTCAGATAGATATGTCAATAATAATGTCAGAGATTGTAGTATTTATTGTATTTATGACCGTAGTAATGGTATTCGCCGTAGGATGGTGTTATCATGTGCTCACGCAGACTATTTCAATTGCAAACCGGTAACGACTGACTAAAAATACCTCAAAACAAAAACGGATATTTTTACTTCGGAGAATCGACTCGCAAAGATGAGCGTCCGCGCTGCCATTCTTGCTGCTGCACGTGCGCGTTACCATGAGGCAACCGCTTTGCTCCCCGACCAAATTCGGGACAGTTTGAAGGAGCGGCATACGGCCGAAGATCGGTTGGCAGGACACCTGCTGATGAATCTGTCGGAGCGTGAATCCACCGAAATCAAGCGCGCGATGCGTGAGATGCGAGTTCATGTAATGACGCTACCGGCAATCCGGGAAAAGCACCGCCGCAGTATGATCCAGTTCCGCAAGGAGATAGACGAGTGGTGGCAGGAGAAAGAAAACGAACTTACTGTGGCGGACATGAAGTAACCTAAAGATGTGGTATGTACTGTATGAGATTTTACTCGTACTTTATATGATCTGTCTCATGTGGGCGGCAATCTATGTTGCCTTCTACGGTTGAAAACGAAAGTTTTTTTAGCCGAAATAAAATCTCAGAATTTTCTACGGAATGGATCCCAATAAGTGTCAAGTACTGACTACAAAAGGAACTCAATGTAGTAAAAAGCACAAGGTAAATTCTCAGCATTGTACGCTACACGAGAACAAGCGAGAAGAAGCCGGTCCTCATCGGTTTGCAAGCGAACAGCTGGCGATCAAGCATAAGTTTGAACGTTCGAAACAAATCAGAGACTTCCAAGAGCGTCGTGAGACTGCTACAGGTGCGCAAGAAATAAGGGTAATTACGAATGAGGAGACAATTGCCGAAGCATATATGACAGTACGACACCGTACCGAATTACAGGCCCTGCGCGATTCTCAAGCCACCGAAATTATTGCGAACGGAGGAATTAATCCGGATGAGCCGGCACGTATGCGACGTGAACTTAAAGACTTAGAAGCCCAGAGCATTCGGACATCACACTGGATAATAAGACGTTGGGCACGCATTGCGGAACGCAATCATTTCCTTCCCGAGTTGGATGCTATCCGTACACGTGTTCGCCAGATAGGACAGCAGCCACATATCACGCAACGTAATATAGAAATCGTACAGGATCTGGACAGGAGAATCACTGAACGTCTGGACGAGTTTATGGCTCGAGCAATGCAGGATATTGAGAATGGCGGTGCTATTCAAGGATGGGGAGGAGAACCAGTTCCAGCGGCCCAGCGTTTGGGAGCTAGAGCGATGGCTCTTCCGCCTGCCAATCAGCAACAGCTTGCGAGACTGGCCAATGATAACCAGAACGTTCATACCCAACTTGTAGTTGAGCAAACCAAGAAGAATGTCCAGGAAATCCTGAAAATTCCAGTTCCCGAGATCTTCAAATGGCAGCGGAACAAGTTGTCAATGACCTACAAGACAATCGTTATGTTCTGTCACTTATCTCCTAAATCTGCTTGGCAGTTCAGTTCGATGTACTGCTCGGATGCCACAATTTACGATTTGGAACCGGGGATCTTCGGTAAAGTCGTGGATGGAGTTTGGCAGTTTATTAAGAATTCACCTGACAGGGTAGACTTAAAGAAGATTCTGTCGGCGGAACTGCGGGATAATATCGGGATGTGTGCGCAAGGAAATTTGTCTAGAATGTGCAATGTCCTCCAAGGGTATATGGACGGCATTGGGCAGAAAGAGTCGGTGAGTGAGATTTTGGGACGAGAGTTTCCGAAGTTAATGGAGCTTGAGAATCCAGTAGAACGTGAAGCCCGAGGAGCAGCAATCTTGCGCGAGAACGCGGTGCCAGAAGGCGAATGGGAAAACTGGCTAGAACCACTCCGTTCATAACTTAAACAGAACAACCCTTACCTAAATAATGACAACTATTGAGGAACTTACGGAGGAGCGCGATCGTCTTTATCAGGAGCACAATGATGCATTCCAGGCATGGATGGATGCGGAGGCTGAACTAAAGGTGGCTATTGAAGAGGAAGCGGCGCTGGAACGTGATGCGTCCCGTGCGCGCAAGTATGCCTTTTTGACTGGGCTAGCAATTGTAGGTGCAGGCCTAATGGTCAATTGGATAATTGTTTAAAAATGTATTTTCTTGCACCAAGAATCAGGCGGACAAAATGAATGAGCTAGTTGAACAGTTCCAAAAGACGCGAGAATGTCCGAAGTGCAAGAACAGCGAGTTCACGATCGAGTTTAATTGGCTGGATAGTTATACGAGATCATTATATACTTGCGACAGCTGTAACTGGAGCTTTGTTCTGATGTCTAATTGTACATCACCCGCCAATGTTCAGGATCTTTCTTCGTCAAATCAGTCAGTAACTTCCGCACCACAGACTCAGTCAAAGTGAATGGAGTCTTGTAGTCGACGTAGAAACAGTACTCCTTTACGGATTCATCCTGCATGACTCGCAGCATATTCAAGCGCGTCATCATGCTTTCAACCGTACGTATGAGAGTACGCACACCTTTTTCTTCGCCAGAGTACTCGCTGATAATATGCTTAATAGCAGGATCAGTGAGTTCGATATCTTCAGACTTGAATTTTAGGCGGTCAAGTAACTGAGGCCAAATATAATCCTTCAAGATAACCTTCTTATCAATTTCATTGTACCCTCCACAATGAATTACCGTCATACGATCACGCAAAATAGGATGAACTTTATCAATGTCGTTGAACGAAAACACGAACAGACATTGGGAAAGATCGAAATCTACCCCAGAAAAGTACCGATCATGGAACTGAGAGTTCTGGGACCGGTCAGTTAAATGGATCATCATATTCACAATCTCGTCGCCGTGTGGCGTAGTACTAACCTTATCCAGCTCATCAAAGTACATGACTGGATTCATGGCTCCGGCGTGCATCAGAGAATCAGCAATGCGTCCCCACATAGATCCTTCGTACGTGTACGAATGACCCACGAATCCAGCAATATCGGATGCGCCACCCAACGAGAAAAACTCGAAAGGGCGTTTCATGACTTCGGCGATCGCATTACGTGCTAAGGAAGTCTTACCTACACCCATAGATCCCTGCAGGGCAATCACATTACCGACGGATTTTGGGTTAACGACCAGCTGGGCAATGATTTGAAGGATTTGGGTTTTGGCCGGAACCATCCCGTAAATATGTTTGTCCATCGTTCGACGCGCTTCGGTCATGAACGCATTACACATCATGGGTCCGTGATCCAGAGTTACGGGTAAAGGTACAATTTTTCCAAACGGGATTTTCAGGAACGCGTCAATCCAGTTGCGGAGTTTGTACGCTTCGCCGGAATCTGCCCCCATCTCTTCTACGGCCGTGATCTTCTTAACAACATTGGCCTTAATGTAATCGGAAATAGGGAGTTCAAGGATTCGGAACTTGTGAGGAATATCGCCTTCAGACATGCTGAGAGCAGTCATCTTCTTCATTAAAGACATCAACGAGTCTCGGCGCTGGGGAGTCTGGCTCTTGAAATACTCCATCTCAGTCTTGGATAACTGCATCGGCATCTTGATTGGTGGAATCTTTGTTTGAGAACGAGTAGCTGGACCGGCCTTAGAGTACTTATGCATCAAGTAATCTAGGAAATCGTCCTTCTGCGACTCTTCCGGCTCATCTGTCTCCTCCTCTTCATCGTCTTCTTCCTCCTCCTCTTCCTCGTACGTTTCGTCGCTGGTGGGTGTAGGGACACGAATCGTAGGCTTCTCTTCTTCTCCTGTAGACGAATCTAATGTATCGTCCTTAATCCACAACGTATCCCCTTCCGTCTTCTTTCGCTTCACTGGTGGAGGAGGATCAGCCATATCGCCTGATCCCTTCCTATCCCTAGGGCATTCCTTAGAAGACCGCTTGGTCATTTGTTTGACAACCTAAAATAAAAACGGCATAATTACCATTCATTTTTTAGGGCAGAAGAGTAATGGAGGTAGAGGAGGTTATCGCCTTAGCTCAAGAGCAGATTGATAAAGAGGCGGCAAGCGATCCCGACGTGAAAAAAATGATAAAAATTGTCCGGGAGTTCATTGAGACGCATCGTGTGATGTGTTATGGTGGTACGGCTATCAATAATCTCCTACCTCCCGAAGACCAGTTCTACGATTTTTCCATCGAGATTCCGGACTATGATTTCTTTTCGGAGACTCCTCAGTTACATGCGGCTAAACTGGGAGACCGGCTGGCGAACGCAGGATTTGCGAGTGTAGAAGTTAAGCCAGGAGTACATCTGGGAACGTGGAAAGTGTTTGCCAATTATATCGGGGTGGCTGATGTGTCGCATATGGAAGTGAGTATGTTCAAGAAACTGTGGGACGAAAAGATCACGAAAGATAAGATCTCGTACGTTCCCCCGAACTTCTTGCGGATGGCAATGTATTTAGAACTTTCGCGACCGAAAGGCGATGTGTCGCGATGGAAGAAAGTTTATAAGCGCCTCCAATTACTCAACAAGCATCACCCAATGACTTGCCCTGCGGGAGCCGAGAAGATTACGGATGAGTTTGTAGACGATACTGTGCGCGACGAGATTCGTGACATTCTAGTGAAAGATCATCTGGTTTTACTGGGATTCAATGGCTCAATGGTTCAGGAAAAGACGCCACGCAAATGGATGTTGCCGCTGGATGTTCTGGTGACGCCCGAGAAAAGGGCTGAAGTGTCGAAGAAGATTATGGCAGTGTTCAAGAAACACGAGAGCGTTAAGTCTCGCGAGTTTCCGGAGTTTGAAGAGTTGATGCCGGCACGTACTGATATTCGTAATGCCAAGAATGTTCTGGTACGACTGTATGAAACCACGGCGTGCCACAGTTACCATGAAACACCTTCTGGGTTACGAGTAGCAAGTATTCCTACTCTGCTCCAGTTCTTCTTGTCAGCTCTGTACGCTCCTAAAGAGTTCCTGGAAGCTCAGCCGGAACAGCGGTTCCTGTGTACGGCTGAACATTTAGTGAATTTGGCGAATAGTACGTCTCGGCGGTACAAGATCTTGACTCCTTTAACATGTATCGGAACGCAGAAGAATCTTGTAAGTATGCGCGCTGAGCGATCGGAAATTTATAATAAGTTAAAAGAGAACCGTGAATCTCGGGAGTTTTTAGAACTGTTTTTCAGTTATGTGCCTACGGATCTGAACAAGACCCAGCGCCAGAAAGTCCGTAAATCTCTAAAGAAGACGTTACGACGCCGATAACAACATATCTAACGATTACGAAGGAATTACTCCGCTAAAAGCACTTCCAGTACATCCAGTGGGACCTAAGCATGACAACTTACCCTGATCAAACGATATACGAATGTCATTGCCGAACTTCATCCATGGAGGTGACATGTCTGTATTGCTACCTCCTCCTGGAGCACTATACGACGTGTAAAGACGCTGTTCCTTCAACTTACGAGTCCAGTCCTGAGCATCGCGAGTGGGAAGATATGCGTATCCGGTAGCACCTGTAGCACCCTGTGAACTCATTTGTATCTAAGAAGACAAATGTTCAAGACAAGTCATCTAGTTCTTGTGGGACTTATGTTGGTAGTCCTGTACTTCACTGTCATTCGTGAGCATCTCACGGTAAACAAAGACAGTTCAAAGAACTGGGACGTTCCAGAACGGTCGTCTCTTCCATTAGGAACTCCTCAGGAGCAGGAGATCCAGGATATGAAGTCGCGAATTAAGTCGTTGGAACAGGCAGTTAAAGATCTAAAAACTAAAATGCATTAAATGATAATGAAGTATTATTACTGGATAGCTCTGGGTGTTCTGGTATTTCTAATAGCCTATACGGTAGCCAATAAGGACATGATCGTCATGGAGCACTTGACCAGTGCGACTGCTGGTCCTATGACTGGTCTTACGGGACCGGCACCAGCAGCTCCAGCCGGAAGTACGGGTGCTACAGGTCCAGCAGGTGACGATACGGAAGTAGCGGCGTTGGCTTCAAAGCTAACGGCGTTACAGAAGGAAGTAGATGATATGAAATCACAATCAAAAGCTCAAATGTCCCAGGCTACAGCTGCCCAGGCAGGATTACAGGCAATTACTTAAAGATGGCTCAGCCAGAATGAGTTGTCATGGTAAGGCGGCAGAGCATCCGTATCCTGTCCAACGGTAGGAGTCGAAGCCATAATACCAGCAATAGAATCAGGGGTCAAGAGGTACTTGTAGTATGTCAGACCGGCAATCGCACCGTCAAATCCACCTGCGGCAGTGGTATGAACGGTCTCCAAGTTCTGCTTGGGAACCTGGGTCAGTGAGTGGTGGAGGTACAAGTTTCCATCGACATAAATATCCACGGAATCCTGAGAAATCGCAATCGCAACATGTACCCACTTCTTTGCAGGGATGTTACCTACAGGTATGACTTCCGTTCCTCCGAAGGTGTCAATCTTTACGATGAGGGAATTAGATGTAGAGTCCAAAAACAGAGCAGGGCACATTGAGGTTAAGTCAAGTGGTCCTTTAGTAAAAATGAGTTTAGGAGCGCCATAGCGGTACGAGAAATCATTGATCTTCACCCAGCAACCGTACGAGAACGCCATTCCCTGCTTCTCGTTGAACGATTTAGGGATCTGGAGCGGACTATCAAACTGCTTTCGTCCGTCGGAAATAGGGCCAACAATTGTCAGTACATTACTGACAGATGTTGGGCTGTTGAAAGCCCGGTATACTAGATACACGGTTGCCACGGCGGCTATAATCGCAAATAGAATAACGACCGTATCCATTGTTATAGTTTTAGAATGTATATTCTTTGACTTGTCGTCCAACTGTATCATACACTCCGAACTTCACAGAGTACCCGGTAGTATTGATTGCTGCAGCTGGTTTATCAGAAATCGTGTGGCACGAATTGTCCGAGCTGTAGAATGCTAGAGCGTCAGATGGATTAATCATTTTGTTGGACGTAGTGAGTCCGCACACCATTCCTGAGAATCCTCCTTCCGGCGTTACCTGAATGTCGCCAATCGCTGGTTTGGGTACTCCGGACATAAAGCAAGACTTAACCAACATACCATTGAGGTACACATCCAAGTTACGCTCAAACACCGTCAGGGAAACCGAGAACCAGGACTGGAGGGGAATATTGGGGACTTCGCAGATAAATACGTCGTCGGTCGATCCATGGTGTCCGGCAGCAGCGGGCTCAGAGACTGCTCCGCTCTCATCTGAAGGGAAGACTGAGACGCTGATACGCAGAGAGTTGTCGGTTGGGTGGAGAACGACGCGAGGATTCATGACGGCTGAATTAGTAGCGTCAGGGCGTACGATAATAGGTTTCTCCTTGCCGTATCCGTAATTCCAGTCCTTGATGTACATCCACCACTGCATTCCATACGCTCCCTGGTTACCGGCCGACAGAGGAGCGTTCATTGCGGGAACGACTGTTGTGCCGGTACCGTCCACAGCACCAGCCATTGAAGGAGAACCGTACCACCACTCCCACAGAAGCGGTGGAGGAGGAGCCATGCCGATTGGGAGACCTCCAGGACCCGTAGGACCCGTAGGGCCAGTAATACCTACCGTCTTGTACGCCGAATCACTTTCGGTCGAAGAGTAAGGTGAAGATCCTGACCCAACGCCTACAGTTGACGGCGGTGTAGTCGTAGACGAAGGAGCAGATACCTGTACAGCTCCTGGCCACATGATCGTCTTTTTTCCTGTGATGCGGGCATAGATATCGTAAATAGAGATACCTACAAGGACGGCAATCACAATTCCCACGACTGAATACGCCACCGTCTTCCACGTTGAAGCGGCTCCGTACGCAGACTGGGCTACCTTATACGCCGCCTGCTGAGCGGCAGCATTGGTGGCGGCAAGCTGGGTCACGTAGTCTCCAGAGTAAGTTCCCTTGGTAGGGTCTACTCCAAGAATCGGTGGCAGGACTGTTTTACTTGAGCTTCCACCCATTTGTTAGAAAGCCGGAAGTAAAAACGGACGGTATGACAGTGAAATGTCGGCGAAGGAAATGTACTGCAACAATTGTGGTGAGAAAGGACACGTGTTCCGAACATGTAAAGACCCAATTATCTCGTGTGGGATTCTCCTGCTACGGGGAGCCTACGAGCCTTTAAAACTACCCGTAGACCCGCGAACCATCGGAGTTCTGATGGTGAAGAGGAAAGATTCCATGGCATATATGGAGTTTATTAGGGGAAAGTACGAAATGGGCGATCCAGCGTACTATGAACGCCTGGTGGGCAACATGACGATTCCGGAACAGAACTCTATTGTGTCAGAAGAGTTCGATACTTTGTGGACGAGACTCTGGGGGCAAGGACGAGACACTCATTCTGCAGAGTACGAGATCTCCAAATCCAAATACTACCAGTTGGACAGGGCAGATATCATTCAGCGTAATCGTTCAAAGTATTCTGATCCAGAATGGGGGTTTCCCAAAGGTCGTCGAGCACGTGGGGAATCTGATTCTGAGTGTGCCGTTCGCGAATTCTTCGAAGAGACTAATATTCCTCCTGAAGCGTATACTCTGCATCCCAATCTCAAATTCGTTGAAACATTCCGTGGAACCAATAACGTTCTGTACCGTCATATCTATTTCGTAGCGCTGCTTCGTGATTCCAAGATCATTAATTTGAAGCAGAAGCTGACGTTCATGCAGAGCAAAGAAGTGTCAGAAGTCGATTGGAAATCTATGTCCGAATGCCGTTCAGTTATTCGACCGCATTATACTGAACGTATTGCTCTCATGACAGATGTTGAACGTCTGATTGCCACACATCAAAGTATGTAGTAAAAACAATGGAAGTCGCTCTGAATCTTGTAGTTCCTACCGCAACAGTATTTGGCGGAATAACGTTTGGTACAGCGCTCGTTCTTATGATCAGTACGTATGCTGAATGTTCCAAGTACAGCTTGTCATCTTCGCTAAAAAATGGAGCTATTGCCGGGGCTCCCTGTGCGATAGCATACTTTTTTGCTGCGCTATTCCAGTTCTTCCGTGCTCCGTTCGAGAACTTTTTCATCAGTTTTGGACTTCAGGAACGTATGGCCACAAACTTGGCTTTAGGGTATATTATCATGCTCTTCCTTTGGCCGATGACTGTATGGGCCGCGCACGATACCACAAAAGCCGCATGTGTTCCTACAGTAGATGAGATGTCTAAGTTCAAGACTGATCTATTGGCAAAACTTCAGGCGAAACGCCAGGCGGAAGCGGCAAACGCGAAACCTGCGACTAAATAATGGGGTATACTCGCCGAAATCCTCTGAAAGGACGAGCGCGAAGCCGTATGGAAATCTTATTTCCTAAGAAGACAGGGGTAGATTACGATAAACTCCAAATGACAGAAGAAGGCGAGTACTCTATCACCAAACGTCGCGACGGAGAAAAGTTGATTCAGATCATGAAGGATACTGTCAAGAACCTGAAAGCCAAAACGATTACTGATATGACTGGCAATGTAGGAGGTGATACGATTTTATTCGGATTACATTTCAAGAAAGTTCATTCTTACGAAATAAATCCCGACAATTTCAAAGCGTTGCAAAATAATGTCGAAACATTCAAACTCAAGAACGTAGAACTTCATCAAGGCGATTCGGTAAAAGCTATGTCTACTATGGATACGGATATAGTGTATATTGATGCTCCCTGGGGAGGATTAAGTTACAAGGAAAAGGATAATTTAGATTTGTATTTGGGGAAATACCGAGTAGACGAAATAGCTCGTACTTTACTGGAAACGTACGAACGTGGACCTGATTACGTGTTCCTGAAAGTTCCGGCAAATTACAATTTTGCAAGATTAGATGATCTAGATTTGAAATGGGAGAAGTATAAGATCCGAGGATTCTATATCGTGTGTTTATTTCAGCATTAGTAATAATGGAGACGATCGTATATCGTCGTAAGAAACTTGAAGTCAAAACTATACCAAAAGGGACACTACTGTTCCGTCTGGTAAAGAAGCCGGAAGATGATGTGAGAGGAGTTCCATTACCCGACGGAACACGGTGTATGACCCCAAACCAGAACGTGTTTTTCTACCCGAATCCGTTCGTGGGAAAACTGGCACTTGGAATCTGGATTAAGGATTTCAAAAGAGTAACGGTATACAAACTTGTTCGTGACGTCAAAGTTTTGTGGCTTCTAACTCCATCGAAGAATACTCGGTTGGACAAAAACACTAAACGGAACTTCCTGAAACGGTGTTCAAAGGTTCCTCAGGGATGTTTACCGAAACCCCGAGCAGCATACGATCCGTGCTTGAGTGATACAATCATCAAGAAGTATCCCGATATTGTGGGAATGGTGGGTATTTCCGTGAACGATGCGGGACGACTCAAAGAGAACTTGAAGCGGAATACTACCCGGAAAATCAGGAAGTATATGAAACCGGCCACTGATGGGACAGGAACGGAATCTGTTCCTGAACTTATCTTACATCCACTATCCCAGCGACCTCAGAAAGATATGATCGTTCATGAGGGCGATGTTTTGGAAAACAATTACCAGAAGATTGGGGAGTATAAACTGGCAGACGAAGAGGTCTTGCGAAACTTGCTGGATAAAGCGAAATTCAATCCAGACACTTTTTTCTATGAACTTTAGAAGTCAAAGTCAAGGAAAGAAAAGTTTAAACTAATAACACTATTTTATACAAATGGCATATGGACACATCTATAAAATTACGAATACAATTAATGGGAAAGAATACTACGGTCAAACCATTCAAACTCCGCCTATACGAAGATGGTATGCTCATAAGAATTCTGCAAAGCACGGCAGAGATTGTTGTAAGGCTCTTAATAATAGTTTGAGGTTACATGGCACAGATAACTTTAAGTTTGAAGTTATATGTTCGTGTGATTCTAAAGAAGAACTAAACAAAAAGGAGATAGAATTAATATCTGTTAATAACTCATTGGTACCAAATGGTTATAACATACTTAAAGGAGGATCAAGCTCAACTCTGACAGACGATATAAGAAAAAAAATGAGTGATTCTAGAAAAGGTATACTTCATCCCTGGCAAAAAGAAAGAATGAAAGGTAACACCTACAAATTAGGAAAGAAAGAATCAGATGAAACTAAATCTAAGAAAAGTCATGCAATGAAAGGTAACATAAATAAATTAGGAAAGAAAGAATCAGATGAAACCAAATTCAAAAAGAGTAAAGCTCATATGGGGAAAAAACAATCACCTGAACATATAGCTAATCGTCTTCGTTCTATAAAAGAGACACTTGAACGCCGTAAGAATGAAAGGTCGGAAAGTAATTTACATCTGGAAGTCTAAGATGTACACTACAGTCAAGTACGCAGCCACTGCCAGTGCGAGAATCCAAATCCATACTGGGAAGACTGTAGAGTCCTTCTTTCCAACTCCAAAGGGACGGATATTTCCGTCTTTTCCGAAAGCTACAGATGGCTTTAGGTAAAGGAATCCCGCCACATAAAACAAGTAAATTGCGACAGTCCAGAGTTTTGGATTCTTGCGGACAACCTCTTCCATTATCATTTCGGTTCTAAAATTAAGTGAGAATGTCATACGTTCTGCCTAGTCGCCGAGCATTCGCAGATTCCATAACCCGAATCTTCTTGAAGTACCGCCAAAAAGATGTAGAGGGCACTGATGGAAAACCGGGTGAGCTGTTCCCATACCAAAAGCTAGTTCGCGATTACTTGCTTATTGAAACTCCTTACCGTGGTCTCTTGCTGTTCCACGGTCTCGGTTCAGGCAAGACGTGTTCGGCTATTGCAGTTGCTGAGTCTTTAATGAGCAATAAGAAGGTCTATGTTCTTCTCCCTGCTTCGCTTCGTGCCAATTTCATTGAAGAGATCCGGAAGTGTGGCGATCCAGTGTATATCCTAGATCAGCACTGGATGAAGAAACAGATTACATCGGAAGAGGATCGCGATACTGCAAAATCATTGGGTATTACGGAAGAGTACCTGGACAAGAACGGAAGCTATTTTATGACGGTTCCTGAAGCCGCTCCTAACTTCCGAACTCTGACTCGTGACCAGCAAAAGGGTATTGAAGCTCAGGTCAACGATATGATCAATTCACGCTTCCATTTCATTAACTATAACGGTATCATGGAATCGAATGTCGACAAACTTCTGCCGTCTGAACGGATGTTCGATGATTCCATCGTGATTTTGGAAGAGGCACATAACTTAATTAGCTCGGTTCTGTCCGAGCGCGAAATCAAGCAGAAGCTGTACAATATGATTTACAATGCCACCAACTGTAAAGTTGTGGCTCTATCTGGAACTCCAGTAATCAATCGCCCACAGGAAATCGCATTCATGATGAATCTTCTGCGTGGACCCATTGAACGAGTTACGGTTCCTACCAAGGCGGCAATGGCCTGGGACGAAGCTCTGATGACTGCTTTTTTCCGGCAGCAGAAGGATGTGGATACGATAGAGTACAATTCGGTAAAGCACGAAATCAAGATTACTCGTAATCCTCCTTATTTTGAGAGCGTGTATAACGACAAGGGTGATCGTATTGCCGTGAAGTACAATAAAGATTACAAGCAGGAGACTGATATTCGTAAATGGGCAACGGAATGGAAGACTGAGTTTGAAACCAAGTTTGCGGGTGTAGAGTTGCTGGGTGAAGATAAAATGGGGGTTGAAAAGCTGGAATGCTTGCCTACCGATTTTGATGGACCACAAGGATTCATTAATACGTTCGTTGACGGTTTGAATATCAAGAACGCTCTGATGTTCGGACGGCGTATCCAAGGTCTAGTATCGTACTACAAGGGAGCCGACGAGAAACTCATTCCGAAACGGTTGGATGAAGAGAAGACCCTGCAGAAAATCGCGATGTCTCCAGAACAGTACCTTATGTACTTAGAAGCCCGCAAGATAGAGATTGATCGTGAAGCCAAAAAGAAACGGTCTCCGTCCCTGAACGACGAAATGGGTTCGTTCCGAATGACGTCGCGCCTCGTATGTAACTTTGCGGTTCCGCCAGAGTTCAAGTATAAGTTGACGGACGAGAATGAGACCGAGATGTCAATGTACGGCCGACCTATTCCGGAAGACAAGCAGGTTATTCTGGATAAGTTGGAGGCAGATCCGGAACGGTTCTTAACTCCTAAAGTCCTTGCTCATTTCTCACCCAAAATGGCACAGATGCTGAAAGATCTGAAATCTACTGTTGGAAAGATGGGAGAACTGCATAACCAGTTCGTATATTCCGAATACAAGTCTTTGGAAGGGTTGGGTTTATTCGCGATCATTCTGAAGCATAATGGGTTTCAGAAGTACAAGCTCATTAAGGAAGGTGGACAGTGGCGCGAAGGCGAGATGGAGAAAGGTGTGCCGGCGTTTGGAATGTATACTGGCGACGAGACGGAAGAAGAGGCTGAACTGATGCGCCAGATTTTCAATGAAGATTACAGCCAAACGTTTCCTTCATCTCTGAAAGATTCAATCAAGGAGCGACGTCTGTGTATTTTCATGGGAACCAAGAAGGCAGCTGAAGGTATTACCTTAAAGAATGTCCGAAACGTCTACATCATGGAACCGTACTGGAACCCTGGTCGTATTGAGCAGGTGATTGGCCGCGCTATTCGCGTGAACTCTCATGCGTCTCTACCTCCCGAAGACCGTACAGTTACCGTAAAACTATACATGTCAGTATTTTCTGAAGAGCAGATGAAAGATCAGGAAGGACCCAATATCACTCTCATTCGTCGTAACGATATGGAGTTAAAGCGGTATGAAGGTGACGAGCCGCGCGAAACCTTTATGACGTCTGATGAGTTCCTGTATGAAGTCGCTTTCCGCAAGAACCGTATTATCAAGAGTATTACTACGATTCTGAAGCAGGCCGCGGTAGATTGTGAGATTCATCGTAAGTTACATTCGCGTGAACAGCCAGTGATTCAGTGTATGCGTTTCGATACAGCCGTTACGGCTGAAGATTTAGCGTACCGTCCATCTTACTTGACGGACGAACGTGATCAACTGTACCAGCGCAATCTCTTAAAGAAACTACGCAAACTCCAAATTATAAAAATCAAGGGGATCGTGATGATCATGGATCCCAAAACCAATGAGATATTTGATTACCTTGCGTTCCAGGACAATAAACGTCTGCTCCAAATCGGATCACGTAATGGCCCCAACACAATTTCCTTTTTCCCAGGTGTTGTATAAATGGCCACCGTAGCCCATGGACGCACATCTTCAAACAACCAGCGTGGAACTGTAGGTTTATCGGCTGGCGACTGGATTCGCCTGAAACGTTTGAATGGCGCTCGTACCTATGCTTACACAATTGCAGATGGTACGGATGTAGATATTCCGACGGTTCCTCAGGTAGCTTACACTCTTCCATCTCTCATTAAGAAGCATACGGGAGCTAGCCGTATTCGCCGTACTAACGAACAGTGGATCAATTACCGCGCATCACAGACTGCGGATTATATGCGCGTTGTTAACCCTGATCCTGCAGTATACCCTCTATTCTTGATCGCTGTTCGCCTATGTGATTGTAATAATATTACACAGCCAGGTCCTAAGATTGCTGGAGGCAAGTGCTGTATTGGCAAGATACAGGAAGGTGATCTTGTGTAGGCAAATTACTGGGAGGCAGTTTTCGGTTAACCGTTACTTAATCCGCATCGTTTTCACGCATAAAACTATTCAGTAAATAAGTAAGAGGATGTCTGGAGGTGTAATTCAGCTCGTCAATAAAGGCGCACAAGATCAACTAGTATGTGGGAACCCATCGTTCACTCATTTTAGGTCGGTGTATAAGCGCCACACGGATTTCGCGATGGAACAGTTTGAATTGGTGTTCAAGTCCAAAAATTTACGTCTTCCTGTTTCAGGTTCGCTGACGTTACGAGCAAAAGTTGAGCAGTTTGCCCAGCTTTTGAACGATTGTTATATCGTTATGACGCTTCCGAATATATATTCGTCGGTCGTTCCGGTAAGCACAACTCACCCAAACCTGAATTCGAATTCTCAGGCGATTGGGTACGAATTCAACTGGGTTCGTAATATCGGGTACAATATGATCAATTATGTATCTATCGTCATCAACGGTCAGGAAATTGCTCGGCACACTGGAGAATGGATGAAGTTGTATGCTGACTTGAACTTTGATGCCAATAAGAAGGCCATGGTCAATCAGATGGTAGGTAACTTGCCCGAAGTTTATGACCCAGCAAATGCCTACGATCGTCTGAATCAGTACCCTCATGCGATTTCAACGGCTGGATCACCCGCTGAGCCGTCAATTTACGGTCGCGTCCTCAACGTTCCTCTCCATTTTTGGTTCTGTGAGAACGTAGGATCCGCTCTGCCTCTTGGCGCACTCCAGAACTCTCTAGTAGAAATCGTGGTAGAACTGAAAAGCATGTACGATCTGTTCACGATTCGCGACGTTCGTGAAACCATTAACGGCCAGCCAAATCCTAACTTCGGTGTCCGTATTGCCCCGGATTCCAGCAGTTCCCAAATGACGATGAACAATTTCCTGTCTCCTCCCACGTACGACACGACTCCAGTTCCCACGAACCCTGAGTTGATGTACTGGAACTTGAACCCGTTCATTGAGGCGAACTATATCTTCCTGGGAGATGCCGAGCTGACGCATGTAGCAAATACTGAGCATTCATTCATTATTTCCCAAATTGATGTGGTTTCAGCCGATGGACAGTACGGTGCATCAAACGATCTCACTCTCTTAATGAAGAATTTGTGTACTCAGGTCGTATGGGTAGCTCAACGATCTGATCGGATCCAGCAGAACGATATGGATAATTACACGAACTGGACGGATCCGTACAAGCCTCCCCTAGATTCTACTGGTATGCTGTACATGACACCACCATACTCTGGCGGTGTAGCTTTGGATGTAGGTGTATCCCAGCGCGATATTCTGCTGGAGTCAGCAATTATCTTGGACGGCAAGGAGCGATTCTCATACAAGCAGACGTACTTTTTCAGCCAGCTACAGAATTACCGTCATCAGAAAGGGCGTACCTCCACCGATATTCCCGGAGTATACACGTACTCGTTTGCGCTAGACCACAACTCTACCCAGCCATGTGGTCACATTAACGGTTCAATGTTCAACAAGACTATCCTGCGTAACACGTACGTCCAGCCACCGTTTATTCCCATTGATGCAGATCCAGGTCAGGTTACGCCAGTATGTGTTCTCAAATCAACTCTAAATAACCCCAAGCCAACAATCGTGAACCCCAATACGCTAGGTCCTAATGGAAAGCTTCTGTACTCGCCTCAAGACGTTATTACAATTGTACCGAGTTCCCAGGTCGCAAATGCAGTAAAGACGCTGCCGTACAATTTTACGGTACGAGCATACGTTGAGTCATATAACTACTTGCGTGTAATGGGTGGAATGGCGAGCGTTGTATTCAGCTCATAATCCTTGTACTATAATAAGAATGGCCTCCGGATTAAAAATTCAGTCGGCAAAGTACGGAGTCGGAACTACAAACCTTCTCGATGTTACCGGAGCTGTTAGTGCCCATATACAGGACGGTAAGCTGAACTTCGTGGTCGCACCAGGTTCTCTAAATGTAGACGATCCGGCCGTTGGACAGGTAAAGACGCTGACGGTTACATATTCTATTAACGGCGGAGCAAGTAATACGATAAGTGCGGTAGATGGTGAACCTATTGATATTGATGCTCCTCCGGCACGTGTAGCGTCTGGTCTACATATTGTCAAGGCACAGTACGGTTACGATACGAACTATCAGGATGTAACGTCTGCAGTCCGCACGTATCTCCACGACGGAGCTATTGATATTACGGTCAGTCCCCAAACGATGGGAGTTCCTGATCCGAATCCGCAGAAGGTGAAGTACCTAAAAGTCGATATCAAGATTAACGGCGATCCCAGTTCTCGGACAATCAAGGATGGTCAGAAGTTCACGCTGAGTGCTCCAGCAATCAAGAATGCCATAACGACAACATTGAGTCAGGATTTAATGTCGTTAGTTGGAAATATCTTTTACGATATTTTCCTGTTCTGCTTTTGGTTTTACCTGTTTTCTATCACGTTCCAGTCGGCAGATTACGGCGAACAATTAACTGGAAGTGCTGGAGGGTACTATGTTCTAGGATTCCTTGCGTTTGTCAGTCTCGGTATCTTCCCAATCTTTGTTCTTCCCTTTCTTGTCTTTGCCCGGTATCTAATATTTCGATCTCCACTATAAATAAATGAGCGGAACTCTAGATTTACCTGCTGGTCCACGCACTCCTCTGCGCCAGATTCGCCCAGCCGATCCTTACGATTCAGAGGCATACTCTACTGCGAAAAAGCTGACGATCAGTACTCCTCAACTTCTAGCAGAAGCAAAAGCCGCGCAGGATAAAGAGGAAGTACCGGCGGGTAAAGGTGGAAAGTCTCGTCGTCGCAAAACACGCAAGGTATCTAAGAAGGCTCGCAAGACTCGTCGTCATCGGTCTCGCAAGTAAAAATAGTTTTTAGACTGGGTTTCGCCAGTAAGTTGTAATTTACGCCACAACGACGTCCTTGAGCTTGCCGATGCCGGCAAAGCCCAGGAAGTTGTCATCCTTGTCGATGACGCGCATGGTTGTCTCGCCCACCAGGTGGTCGCCCACCTCATTGTAGTCCTCGTCCTTCAGCTCCGCCGGGCCGGCCACGTGGCGCCCCTCGTGGGCGTTCCAGTAGATGCCGACCTTGTCGGTCTCCGTCAGCCCCTCCATGCCCTTCAACTCCTCATACGAGAGAATGTCGAAGGTCACGGGCTCTTCAGCCTTGGGCTCGGTCTTGAGCTTCAGCCACGTCTCGACGTGCTCGTCGAGGTTCTTGGCGTCCCACTCGGAGTCCGTCAGGCCCTCGCAGTACTTCTTAAAGTTCTGCTTGTCCTTGGTGAACTGCTTGGTGTCCGGGTTGTTGAGACCCTCCTTCAGGGCCTTGGTGTGGCTCGCAGTGGCGGGAAACGCGATCTCGCGCTTGCCGTCAGTGTTCTTCGCCGTGGTGGTCTCCTCCGGCACCGTCTTCACGGCAGCCTTCTTGCCCTTGACGGGCGCCGAGGGAGTCTCGGCCTTGGTCTTGGTCACCTTAACAGGCGTGACCGGCTCCTTGCCCGCACCGCCGTTGGCGGGCTGGTTCTCGTTGACGAGCTCCTGCATCACGCTAATAGCGGACTCGAGCTTCTTGATCTGCGCAGCCGTCAGCATTTTGCTTATTGGTTGTGTTTGGGGCTTGTGTGTTGTTAGTATCACTTTCTATATTCAAAATAAATCCGTTTTTACAAAATGAAAAATTGGGGCAGTAGGATGCCAGCCAGCCCCTAGTGGGCTCTAATAATGATCTTTCGTGCGAGACGGAGCGCCAGGGCAGACCGTGCGCGTGTGCGCCGGCGCCGTGTCCAGGTTGTTGTACATCTTGGCGAGAATGGTAGAAGCCGCGCGCAAAGCCGCATCCTCCTCCACCTTACGCTGGTGCGCAATGAGCGCCTGCATGTACGCCTTAGACTGCTCCTCGTAGTTCTTGTACGTGTGGTTCATCTTTGTGTCGTGTTGTGTACTATCCCTTCTCTTAGCAAAAATGATTTCGTTTTTCATTGAAAAATGGTGTTTAAAACACCAGTTAGTTGGTTGCTGCTGCCTTGCGCTTTGCCCAAGCAGCCTTCATAGCGGCTGAGCGGTTGCGGTGCTTGGTAGCCTCGCGATTTTTCACAATGCGTTGCATCTGATGCCAAGTCTTAAGAGACTGTGCACGCTTCTCCTTGGTAAGGGTCTTACGTTGCTTCTTCTTGATAGGCACAGCGTTCTTCAGCCGCATCAGGCCAACCACAGCTTTAATCGTCAGGACCTCATCGTTGTAGGAGTCCATCTTCGTCGTTGAATCAGGTACTTCTTTGCAAATTCAATTCCGTTTTGCGTTTCCTGGGGTGTTTTATAGTACGCAAAATTAACAAATGTCTACAGAGTTCGCCAAGACTCATTTGCGCGAACATCTTGTCGGTCTGCTCGTCAGCCCCGTTGCCGATGGGTTTTGGAGTATTTACGATTCGGCCAAGGAGTTGTGCGAACGTAACGGTCAGATGGATCAGGTTCTGCGTACGTTCCAGAACATGCTCACGCGTATCCCCGAGTGGAACGAGGCGACGCTACTGACGGAAGAGGAGCGTATCGTCAAGGTCACGAATTGCCGGTACATGGATGATCTTCTGATGGGAGTCTTTATTTCGTACATGAAGTCATTTGCGTCTCTACACTACCGCGGATCTCAGTCTGAGCTGAAAATTGAGTTTGATCGCCCGAGCTTAAGCAAGTTCATTCATGAACTGTACAAGCATTCGGCGCGCAAGCTGTGGCAGATGGCGTACTATTTCAAGACGGTCGGTGTTTCGTCTGAGCAGCAGGCACGTAATCGCCAGGAGATTGAGAAGGTGGTTACGGATTGTATGGAGCAGGTGATTCGGTCGTTCCTGCCGTGGGAGACGATTGCCAAGAAGTACTTTGCCGAGGATGATGATGCACCATCTGTACCTGCATCTGTCCCCATTAAGGTTCAGCATGCTCCCGAGACGCCCAAGTCTTCGCCATCTGTAAATCAGGTAAAGTTCGAGGATACGCCTGAGCCGGAGTCGGAGTCTGATTCTGAGTCGGAGGAGGATGAGGAGGAGGATCGTGGCGAGCTGAAGGTGGGTGAGGAGACTGCCGAGATTGAGTTTGAGGATCTTGATAAGAAGGACGAGGTAGCTTTGCCTGAGCCGCCTAAGGAGGAGGACGATCCTTTAAAGGAGATTGAGGGTAAGATGGGTGAGACGCTCGTTCTAAATATGTAGAATTTTGATTGAGCGCAGAATAAATGATGATCCCTATTGCAGCCGTGTCTGTTGCGCTCGTATGCTTTATCGTGTATGCCCTGGAGCGTCGGTCAAAAGGTGAGCCAATTGATTGGTTAGATGCAGGTAAGCTTTCTATCTTCGGAGGCATTATTACCGCTGGAGTTGTCTTTGCCACAACAACGGATGTTGTTACGGATGCGGTGAAGAATATGGAGATCCCCAGCGTTCAGGATATGTTCGTAGGAAAGCCCACCTTCTAGGCTTCAATGACACAACAGTCTTCTCCTGCAGGGACTGATTCAATCGTATAAACAGATTTCAAAGATAAAATTTCAGTTCGTGGAACTGCATTTTTACAGAGCCGAGCAATCGCCTTGTAAAGATAGAAGCCATGGTACCGATCATGTTTAGCCTCGTCTTTTCCGAATAATACCGAACTTCCATCTTCGGTCGTCATCCATTTAATGAAACGCTGAAACACTGGGTTGTTACGGTAATCTAGACACTCGGGTCCTTCGGGGAACAGATCCCAGAACATAGAAGTAGCCAAACGTACTAGATCAAACGACGGGTTAGGCTTGATTTCTGGGTGTTTTGGGAGATACCATGGCTCGAAATTGTACTGTCCACCTGCTTCTTCATTAACTGAAAAATGATCGCTCATAAAGAGTTTCGGCTCTTTCATTCCCATAACTTTCACTGATCCAATTCCGCGCTCAAAATCAATCAGTTTAATAAGGTACCCGAACGTTGGAACGCGGTAAAATGATCCGGCACAATTGTAGTACAAATACTCCTTATCGGTAGGAATGTACATCACGTTATTGGAATGCAGATCATTGTGCGTGAAACTGTAGTTTCGCTGAGCGTACGCTAGAGCAAAGATGACCTGCGATAGCCATGCCTGATGCTTGTCCGTATCGGTCGTTGTCGCACACAGTTCATGGAAAGTTCCCGTACACTTCTCCATCACCGTGATTTGGACCGGGACGTTCGTGAACGATGCCCACGCAAACGGCTCCCCATCTTCATCTTCGTCCTCTTCATCTTCATCATCGTCCGACTCACACTCGCAAGACTTGATTCCAAATATGTAAGATGTAGACACACTCGAACTATCAGACTCGTCATCGTCCTCTTCATCCGAATCACGCATCATCTGGTTCATTTCAGCCGCTTCAGCAGTCACATTCTCTACAACGAGTTCCTCTACACCTTCAAGAACTGCATCTTCGCCCAGAAGAACACTGGCACGAGCTCCGCGAGTATGACTGAACCCAGTATGCACTTCATCGGAAACTTTGACCTCAAATGTTTTTCCGATATTGGAAGAAAACCATGAGCGCTCAGATAAGTCGGCGTAGTCGTCGGATATATCTATGGTATGCTTTTCCGATACTCCCGTAAACACTCCGTAAACTTTGGGGAAATGAGGACATCCAGACTGAGCCAGAACGACTGATAACAGGGCACCCACATATGCTGCATTGTTCGGATCCTGGATCTTCCGCCAGATCTCGGCTGATTCTTCTTCAGTCGTGGGCAGACCTAGCGACGTTCCATAATCTCCCTGCATCCATTTGAAAGGAGACAGAAGCATCGTGGTCTTGCGATGAACAGGTACCGTATTGCCCTTCGTGGTGCGAATAGACTCCGAATCCACAATGGTGGCAATACCCTCATTGACTCTGAACCCGAACTCCTGAGGCGAATCACGAACTTCAGTTTTAAACAGTTTCTGGATGGCTGGGAAGAATGGCTGGAGGTGCTGGATTCCCCAGTGCTGAGCTTTCAGACTCTTGGTATCGTATCGCTGGAGTGAGAGGGCAACAGAATTTGTCCTCAGATCGCTTCCGGCAGAAGGTTTACGCTTAACCATATTATTATGGCGTACCAAACATAAACTAAAAAGTACACGCACTAAAGCAAGATGAACTTCCAAATCAAGAAGTTTAATATTGATATGCTGAAAGACCGCTGTGAAATAGATTCGCGAAAGTCTCCAATGATTGTTTTAATCGGTAAGAAAGATACTGGAAAATCTTTCTTAGTCCGTGATATTCTTTTTAATACCCAGCAGTGTTTCCCAATTGGAACAGTTATTTCCGCCACGGAGGTTGCTAACGAGTTCTTCCAGCACATGGTTCCATCCAAACTGATTCACGATAAGTACCAGCCATCAATCGTGATGAACGTGATCAAGCGTCAGCTTGGCGTAAAGACGGCACGTAACGAAGAGAAGAAGCGGAATGGCGGAAGTTCGTCTACGGATCCTCGTGCCTTCCTGATTCTCGATGACTGTTTGTTCGACGGTTCGTGGATTAAGGAAGAGTCTACTCGCTACATTTTCATGAACGGTCGTCATATTGATGTGATGACTATCATTACTATGCAGTACCCACTAGGTATTACCCCTAACTTGCGTACGAACGTAGACTTCATCTTTATCTTGCGCGAGAACATCTTGGGTAATCGTCGGCGTATTTACGAGAACTATGCAGGTATGTTTCCCACATTTGAAATGTTCTGCCAGTTCATGGATCAGTGTACTGAGAATTTCGAGTGCCTAGTCATCTGCAACGGGGTTCAGTCGAACCGCCTTGAAGATCAGGTTTTCTGGTATAAAGCAAGTGATCATCCCAATTTCCATTTATGTGCCGATTCGCTGTGGCACGATAACAAGCCGTTCAGTAGCGCAATGTTGGCACAGGACGAGTATTCTGCGGACACAATGCGTGGAACGAAAAAGAACAGTCCTTGGGTGACTGTCAAGCAGCAGGGCAAGGAGAAACACTGAGACCTATTGTGGTCAAAAACTGGGTTTGGGCGCCCATAATGTAATGCAGGATCTCACCTGCGACAAAAGTAGCAAGTAAAGTTACCCAGAAATTGGTATTAAACAAATAAGCTAACAGTATTGCGAGCAGAACTGTTCCAACACTGTCAACGACTGCATACCCCATAAAGCGAGTACTATGTGCTCCCTGCTTGGGTTTTCCGAATATGAAAGCGTAAGGGCACCCCATTATATCTTATACGACTCAAAGATCACGGGGAACGCCGCCCTCCGCCGGGTGAACGTTGTTCTCGATCGCACGACCGATATCCGACGTATCAGCGACATTCGCATCGGCCTTCGCGTCCTCGAGGTTCTTACGATGACGCTCAGCGTTCTCCTTCTTCTGGGTCTCGATGCGCTGAGCCTTCTCCTCCTCGAAGAAGATCTCGCGGTTCACCTCGTTCTCCTTGTAGCGGCGCATCATCTCATTGAGCTCCTTCTCTGCGTACTCAACCTCCGGCATCATGTTCTCGGACGGGTCCCAAGGTAGCCACGCACCGACCTTTCCGATGTAGAGGTTATCGTTCGGGTACCGGCGCTGGAGAACCTTGGCGAACGTCTGGCACTCCTCGAGGTTCGCGAAAATACGACGAACCTTCACGCCACGGACATTGGTCTGGAACTCGACCTTCTCAGAGAACTTGGACTCTAGATCCTTCTCGTTCTTCAGGAGGAAGACCTGGTACTGCTCGTGGACATCAGTCTTCTTCACCTCGTCCTCGTGGACCTTCTTGAACTCGTCCGCATCCTTGAAGAGATCGTCGACCTTCAGGGAATACTTCTTAGCAAGGAAGGCCATGAGGTGCTCAAGACCCTTGACCTTCCACTCATATGCCATCCACTCTACGAACTGCTCGTTGTAGAACTCATTCTTCTGCTTAATGACCTTCTCGGGTGACACGAAAGAAATAATGCAGTAGCGCTGGGTGGGGATCTCTGGATCCTCCTCCAAAAAATCTACAATCTGTCCATTTTCATCACGTGCGGGTATAGTTTCACGAGGCATTTGTTTATAAAAAGATTAGTATATGAAAATGGGTAATCAAACGTGAACCCATTTTTCTCTTCTTAAAATCTTAGCTATGCACGCTTTTTTTACTCCATAAGTATCGGCAAGTTGCTGGTTTGTTATAGTTTCTGTCTTCTTCCGATTCCTTATATCAATTACTTGTTCAACGGTTAATTTTGAATTACCATTTGTTTCGCCTTTTGTTTGACGGTCGGAAGCAACTTTATCATCCATATTATCTTGCAAAGAACCTTCTCTTAAATGATCTGGATTACAACAACTTGGATTGTTACAATAATGACATGCTAACATACCGGATACAATTTTTCTTCCCAACTTTCTTTCTAATGCGATTCTGTGCGCTCTTATATTTTTTCCAGAAATACGAATTATTCCATAACCAGATGAAAGCTTACAGCCATTCCATTCTAAACATCCTGAATCGTTAACAACTAGATTGGTATCAAACCAACTGTTGAATTCTTCCAGAGTCATATTCCTTTTCCTAGGGGTAGTCATTGTATACTCAATCAAGTTCTGTCAAAAATATTTCCATTTTATACCGAATCTATACTTATAATAATGGTGACCTACCGGTTCAATGCCCATACTAAAGAGATAGATTCTGAGATACAGGAACTGTTTCGTCGCAGCGTTCCTCCGTCTTGGAAACAAGTGAAGGGTGACGCAGACGTGGAAATGCTGATGGCTATCCCAATTGTGCCGTTAAAGACGAATCCAAATATCAAGTTACTGAACGTCGTGACTGGGTCTTCTAAACATATTGTGACTGTGAAGTCTCGGTTATATGAACGGTTTGCCCAGTATCCTTGGGTACCTGCGTCTAAAACGATTACAGATACGGTGCCGGTGATTCGGTCGTTAAAAATCCTGAAGCCTACGGAAGGCTACCGTGGTATGGGTATTGCGCTCGTACATACCAAAAAAGAAGCCGAGGAGTGGATTGCGCAGAATGCCGAGTACAAGGAATGGGTGCTTCAGAACTATATTCAGCCGGCAACGTTTGAAGGGCATAAGTTTCATTTACGTGTCTATCTCCTGATCAATTGCTCGTCTCGCGGACTGAAATCGGCTTGGCTAGCAAAGAAGAACTTCTTGGTTCAGGCCATCAAACCGTACAAGAACTCGGATTACGGTAACAAAGAGATCCACGATACGCACATGAAACACGGCCATCTGTTCATTTTTCCGGATGATAAGCCCGACGGATGGAAAGAACTAGATGTATTTAAAGCCCAGACCAATATTGCCAATATCATGAAAACGATCTTGGCCGAAGAGCATAATTTCAAGGCGGATTGGAAGGCTCAGAATGGATTCCAGGTATTTGGCATTGATGTGATGTTTCAGGAAGGTACAAATAAACCATTTATCCTGGAATTCAATACCAAAGCTGAGTTAGGCTTACGTGAGATTCTGATGTTCTATCCTTCTTTTTACCAGCATGGTGTCGGAGATATGTTCGGCATAGATTTCTTGCACGGATCGCCCGATTTATTTGAGCGAGTTTTATAATGATAGGTACGCCATCCCAGTACTCTCCTTCCAAACTAGTAGGACTTAAATCTCCTGCGTCTTTGGAGAAGGGAGAGTACTTTATGAACATCAAAGAGGACAACACGATTGTGGGTTCTCTTTGGGTCAAGAAGTATAACAACACGTTCATTCTTCGGGACATATTCGTGCTTCCTGACCATCGTCGCCAAGGTCTTGCTTCGCAGATGATTACTGGAATGCTGAAACATCTGAAACCCAAAAAGTTACCTATTTTTCTATATGTGGACCCAGAGAACAAAGGCGCGATTTCGGCATACTTAAAATTAGGATTTGAGAAAGTGAAGAAGGGAGCATACGGGGATAAATATGAGTACAAAGAGTAATGTACGGGATCCTAATTTGTGGACCTCCAGGGACTGGAAAGTCCACGAATATCCGCAAGATGCTGGATCAAGCAGGGTTTGATGAAGACTACATTTTAGCCGATCCCGATAAGTTGGCCGGCGATCATACCGAACAGTCCAAGAAAGCTCTGGAGTTAGTTGATGAGGCAGTATCTTCCAAGAAAAGTGTAGTGTACGTTGGAGCGTGCCATGGTATTCGCACTATTCAGTCAATCTTGAAAAAGATGAAGGATCATAAGTACCATACGGTTGTGGCCATAGCATATACTACTGTCCCCACAGCTCTGAAACGTATTGCCGCTCGAACTCATCAGCCATTAGATGCAGATATTGCTTCGGAAGTTCACCAGTTTTTCAAGACGAAAGCTGAGCGGTATATGACTTTGCCAAACATCGATGAGCTGTATTTGTACAATAATGAGACCGAGTTCAATCTTCTGCTTTCGAAGAAAAAGAAGAAGGTTGTGTGTACTGATCCCAGTGGCGATTTCTTTTTTGATATTTCCAAGTATTGTTAGACCTTCGTATTAGGTTTGCACTGCCCAATTCCCTTAGTCTGCTGCATCATGATTGGAGCAGGGCAGTTCTTACAAGGGCAATCAGTATGTTCATATCCCAATATATGTCCGATCTCGTGCGAGACCATATATTGACGATAATCATCTAGATTTAACTTGCTCTGAGACGCACCGTGATACCATCGGTCAGCGTTCAGCCATACCGTCTTACCTCCTAGTTCCGCACACGACAGCTTCCCTTCCATTCCACACTGTTTATCAATAGTGGCCTGGGATGATAGATGAATAGTCACATCTTGATTCGTGCTTACCGGCTCAAAAAAGTGTCCTTTCGTTGACCATCCGTCCGGATCGTTCAAGTAAATTATAACATAAAATTCGAATTGGCCTGGCGGTATAGTGTACTGTTTCTGGACATCAGGGTCAACGAGAACCTTTACCCTGTGCCTCATTGTTACTTAATTCAATATTAATTTGTTCAAATTCAAAAACGCGCTCATAATTTTGAGTTCCTGCCAAATGTATGAAGTAATTATCTCGAAAATACGGGGCTATCCTATTTATGCACTGTTCCCTGGTTTCCTGCCCTTCCCCTTGCATGCGTCTATGAATGATATGAGATATACCATCTTTGTTCACTTTCAATCGTTCGTAAATTCTGTTCTGTTCGTTGATTATTTTTTGGATAAACCAGATAGCATTGAACTTTTTAGGGAGGATAGTGTACATTTCCCGGGTTTGTAGTTCGTATCCTATAGCCGCCTGCTCATAATGAAATCTTCGGGGATGGGTCAGACACGTCTTAACATGTCTATCAAATACATTCCGCAAAAACTCCCCGTGCTTAGCCGGTTGCATCACCAAAACGCCAGTATTCAGCATAAGTTCTGTATCAAGTATGAACCCTGCTTTGGCATAGTATTCCGAAGCAGTTCCCCAATCCAACTTAAAACGGACAGTTCCCACGTGTTGTTCGTACCCTACTAAGTGGTCATACTCATTTATAATTCCAATCTTGTCCCCAAAATTCATACAGGAATGAATAGGCGGAGCACTGATATTGATGTAGATGTCGGAGTCAATAAAAATAATAAAATCGTACTCAGCAGACCAAGGTTGACTACACACCAGAATCTTGTTCAGCGAACAAACAGCTTTATCTGGACATCTCTCTTCCAAGTAATCGGTCTCTACTCGGAACTCGTATCCATGCTTTTCAGCGTATGCTTCATGGCTTTTGCGGAAAAGATAGTTGTACTGATCTAAATATTTATCTCCGATTGCCAAAGCGACCAAACACACCTTCATTAAAGATTGGGTGGTTTTTTCTCTAGACCTTTCTATAAAAATGCCCGAGCAGAAGTCTGTTGCCGCCCCTGCTGGAGTTGACTTTGCCGACCTAACGACCCGTGCGGTCAAGTATGCCTTTGAGGGTCTCGCCGTAGCGATTGCGGCCTACCTGCTCCCGGGCAAGGGCCTCAAGCTGTCCGAGATCGGCATGATTGCCCTCGTTGCCCTGGCCACGTTCGCCATCCTGGATATCTATGCCCCCAGCGTCGGCTCGTCGGCACGCACGGGTGCCGGCTTCGGTATTGGCGCCCACCTCGTCGGCTTCCCTTAAACAGCCAATCCAAATAACAACCTAATCAAAACCTGAAACCGGTCATTAAAAAATGGTCATTTTCAGACCTAGTAGTGGATGCAGGCGTCGAGCTTCTCGAGCATAGTGTTGAGAAGCGAGTCGGGGCAGTTGTTGGCAGCTGTTATCGAATAACTTTCCGGGTGAAACAGCAAGTTGAACTCGATCTCCACATCTCTCAGTCGAAGCATCAGAATGAACGTCTTGTCGCAGTATTCGGACTGCTCCCAGTCGAAACTAATACCTTCCGGACCAAGCTGCTCTCGCACCTTTTCCTTCATCGTATCAAGCGCATTGTACGGGTGATGAATACGGCGAGACATCTTGTGTAATAAAAACCATTTCTGGCCAAATTGATTTCGTTTTTACTTACTCTGGGAATACGAGTCGCATAAATGTATCCATCAACAGATCACGCTGATCATTCGTGAATCCTCGCTGAAGAAGAACACAAGCATTATGATCCTGAAGATGAGCTTCAAGACGGATAATATCGTTGTTCGCGTTCTTGAACTCTACCACAGTCCACCCATCTACGGTATCCAGTACATTACCAACCACTGGGAAATGGTTGGTGGTAATAAACTCCTGAACGTCGGAAACCGAGTTATGGATATTCTTCATTTTTAAGTTTATTGGATGTACTCGCGTTATTTCCGTTTTCAACAGTCGGACATAACTGTATAATGCATCACAAGGCCAAGATTCCAAAAGCCTTGCGAGAACAAGTATGGTTATCCAAATTCGGAAAAGTATTTGAAGCTAAGTGTTTTACCCCATGGTGTGAGAACCGTATTTCGGTCTTCGATTTTCAATGTGGTCACGATATTCCCGAATCTAAAGGTGGGGCAACAGTCTTATCTAATTTGTACCCTATTTGTGCCCGATGTAATATGTCCATGAGCAATGTGTACACATTTCAGCAGTGGGCTCTAAAAGGTGTAAAACGGAAATCTTGGCTTCTATGTTTCTGTGGAGGTATAACATGTATCCCACCGTCAGACACGAAGGAAAATGGTTCAAAATCATCCCCAAGCCCTACGAGCCAGAACGACAAACCTATCAAGTAGCCTGGGCACAAATCCGCGAGCCGCTGATTACTTCAGAAGAAGCGTACCGCAAGTATTATGAAACCTTAAGGAAAGAGTCCAAAGTTTTATGCCCGTCTTTTAGACAAGATGAGTAGTGCAATAACTACAGCAATTGCTATATCAGTACTTGTTGTAATTGTCTCTATTCTTGGTTACTATTACGCTACAGGTATTTGGCCAGGAGCCAAGATCATTCAGCAACGCCCAACTTTAGATAACACCATTCCTCCTGGAACTGCGAAGTTCATGTTTTTCTATGCTTCTTGGTGCCCTTACTGCAAGGATGCTGTCCCCGTACTTGACTCACTGAAACAGCTCATCCGAAACTCAAATTATACGTATGGCGGTCATGCAGTATCATTTGAGGATATTAATGCGTATACCGATAAGGGTAAGGCTGCGCTGTACAAGATCAAAGCATACCCTACTTTCAAGGTAGAAACTAAGGACAACTTGTACGAGATGGTAGGTAAGCCCACGGTCTCAAACTTCCGTGCCTTCCTGGTTTCCGCTCTTGGACCCGAGAAATCGGGATAAATCTTCTCCAGACCTTTTCAGGATATCGGCAATATTGAAATCGTCTATGTTCGACATGCTTTTTAGTTTAGGGTAAGCCATGTGTATCGTACACGGCTTCTTCACTTGGTGCAGGAAGTTGCGGGTAACAAAGTTGTAAATTCCGTGGATGTAATGGACTGGAGATACGTTCTCAATATTCTTGGCACTGAAATCGTAGTCGGACATGATTGTTTTCAGAGATACACAAAGTGCACGCGACGTATCGTGAATAAGGTTATCCACTGAAGGCACAAATAAGTCTCCATCAATATAAACTTGATCGTAAAGAATCTGTGGACGAAAAACTCCTGGGATACAGCAAGAACATTTCAGGGCTTCTAAGACCGGAACGTTCTTGGAAAAGATTGTGGGTATACCTTTCGTCAGGTTAGAGGCCACAATGTACAAAGGCATTTGAGCATCACCTATAACCTTGGTTCTTAAATCTACCCCTTTTTTCAAAAAGATATTCACGACCGATTTTTCAAACGTGTCCATTGGAAAGACGCCTTTGAGAGATATCATCTGTGGAAGATTAGCATAATCTGGTTCGGGAATAAAGCTGGAAATGCGGAATGCATCTTTCAGGATATCCATATCCAAAGGAAGCCCAAAGGCAATATACGTTCCAATAATCGAACCTACTGACACACCATAAACTCCATCTGGAAAAAACAATTCTTGACGTTTTTGAAGTTCTAGTAAAACACCGACGTGCAGAATACCTTTAACTCCTCCGCCATTAAGTCCGAGCGCGCGGAACGGCAGAGACATTCTTATAGTAAGAGTAAGTAGAGATGTTGCGTGCGCGTGACGTATGGGAAGAACAAGAAGAACGACGATCAAATCGTATGGCAGCAATGAATCCTATCATTGCTCAAATCCAGGCGCAGATAAGGAGACAGGCAGTTCATAACTCCAATGCGCCATACATTATTTACCCTGTTCCGACCTACGTGTTCGGGTATCCTCTGTTTTCACTGAAGGAAGCTTTGGATCATCTGGTTACCGAGTTTTCTAAAGCAGGGTACTGGGTTTGGGTCGTGGAAAACAATACGGCCTTATTCATTTCGTGGCTGAAACCTGTCAAGACTCGTGACGGAGGAAAACCTATTTTGGCCACAAATTACCGCCCACAAATTTACGGCGAGACTTTTATGCCTCAGAATAGATAATGGACGTAGGCGAAGTATTTGGAGGTACCTTGAACATCACGATGCTCGCTGTATTTTATACGCTCATAGGTATCCTGATTTCGGTTGTTCTGTATCATCTGTTTGATGACTGTGATGAAGATTGGAAGAAGGAACATCTAGCATACCAGCTAGGAGATATTGGTTTGGAGTTAGGTATTATTGGAACGGTAGCTTTCTGGACAACTGAAATTACCCGCGAATGGGCTCCAATTTTCCCAATTACGAAAGTGCTTGATCTAAAAATAGATACGTACACATCAGGCATCTTCTTTGCGTACGCCATGTTCTTATTCCTCGAAGAGCTGAGCCAGAAGATCAAGTTCTTGTACGAGTCGTACATTCACCACCATATTGTACGCTTCATTCCTCCGAACTGGTCGGTGATGAAAGTAATGTTTTCGTCGCGTAAAACGAATACTAAAAAGGATAGTGTGAATGAACACTACACGAATGGACTGTAAACACGAACTAGTAATTGACGATGGAGAGCATGTATGCAAGTTATGTGGAACGATCATGAGCCGAATTATAGACGAAGGCGCCGAATGGCGAAATTATGAAGGAAAGGACGAAGGTCGCACAGGGTTCATAACATCCGAACTTCTTCCCGAATCATCTTATGGATCAATTATGTCTTTCAAGGGCATTACGTCGAAAGACGTCAACCTGAAAGCTATCCAGCGCTTATCCTGCTGGTCTTTATCCTCAAACTCCCAGCGGTCTTGGATGAGTATCTTTGACGCTATTCAATTATCGTGTTCTCACGCAGGTCTACCCAAAGCTATCGTGATGGATGCGTGTGGACTGTACAAGCAACTAGAAGATGCCCAGAAAGTCCGAGGTGAAACTCGCAGAGCCATGATGGGTGGAGCTGTGTTTGTAGCGTGTCGTAACAACGGGGCGCCGCGCAGTCACGAAGAGATTGCCAAGATGTTTCTCGTGAATATTCGGTCGCTATGTAAAGCTATCACGCACTTCGAGGCTACCGAAAATACTGTCCTGCAAACCGAGATCGGAATTGCCGAACGTTTGTGTGCGTCTCTGTCTCTGAACGATGAACAGCGTCAGAAAATTATGGATTTGCTGATTGAAATCTCGCATAAATCCGAAGACGATTTTGAGCATACACCCAAGACCATTGTGGCTGGAGTGGTTGCCCATATTATGGGTCTGAAGACCAAGACGCAAATGAAGATTGTATCTGAAGCATCTGGAGTATCTGCCCTATCTATTCACAAGATTGTAGGTAAGATCTAGTTATAACATATTTCCCCCGTTTCGGGGTTGTACCATAACGAACCAGAAACTCCGCCAGCCGGGTTGGTAGCTTGACGCAGAGGTTTCACAAATAACCCTGCCGAAGTTGAATTCAGATCTTCGCCTGAAGCGTTCAGGATAATTGAATTGGCCGACTGGTCGTTTTTTCCTGCAAAGGATCCTAGAGCGACCGCATACTCTCCTTGTCCGGCACTTCCTGCTTCGTGACCTATGGCCACTGACCCTTCCATATCGTACTCACCTGCGCCTGTTCCCAAATTGACCTTCGTCGACCCAATCACCCACGAAGACGTGAAATCGTTCCAGAAATAGTAATTGCCGTAATTCGTACCATTACGAAAAACAATTCCAGTATCGATTCCCGGTCCAGTAGGACCAATCAATCCTATACTGCCTCGAGGCCCCATCGGGCCTGTAGGACCAGGCTGACCTGCTACATCTTTCAAATTGTTCCAGTAGTTTTTACCATCGCCAATACGAAACGTAGACATTTGAACATCGTACCCTGGCTCGCCTAGCATGAGTACTGGGTTATTGGTTCGCCACTCGCCAGTTTTGTCCGTCCGGAACAAAACTCGTACAGCTTTCATTATAGTAATAATTGGGAATTGCCTCCGCCGTATACGACGTAATCTTCAGGGTTCTCGCTTCCTCCGCCAAACGCAACTTCCTTGAGTGTTTCGACGTGAATATCCCGAACTTGGAAGCGAGGATTCATGCGAGATGGATTTATGTCGTATTTGGGTAGAGAAAGAGTTTGGTGGGTTACAGGCACATAATAGTTCTGAAGGCGGCCAAGGTTTTCAATAATCTGATCTGAAGTGATTTCCGGAATATGGTACACTGCCGCCTTCTGGTACCCCCTGATCAATGCATCAGACTCGTTCCCGGGTATAGTAAGTGCTACGTGTACATTACGACGCTTCTCATATTTGGGCAAAGACACTGGCTCATTTGTCAATCGCGGAACAGTTACTGGAACACCAACAGACCGAAGCCCTTCAAATTTGGGGATAATACCCAACGACTGTAATATCGGAACCGGGTCTGACTGTGCACTTTCTGGGAGTTTAATACTGAACGTAATATTGCGGAGTTTCTCGTATGACGGGTACAAGAACATATCAGTTGTTGGACTTGGGAGATCTACTTGCGACCTCACACGCACATTTCGAATCTTCTCGAATTTTGGTAATACAACTGCCTGCGGTGTCTCTTTCTTTTGGGCGTATCCAATAACTCCAATGTTGGTATTGATAGTGCCGTAAGAACGCTGAGGGACGTTGTCAACTTCGTTATGCGGTACGGATACAGTAACATACACGTTACGAATCTTCTCGGCCTTAGCAACTGGAACGGTTCCGTTGATCGATGGAGGTAAAGCCATGCGTACAGAAATACTTGTATTGATTTCTCCCAGTGTCGGAACGACAGGTTCAACAACCGAAACAGGTATCGTAAACTGTACTGCAGCCGTACGATTTATCCGACCCAATCGTAACCCAAACATAAATGGCTGATCTGTTGGGCTACATATACAAGGAGTGCCTTTGTAGTCCAGAACGTTATACGATACATTGCAATCAATAGACGAAAACAGAGCATCGTAATTATTTGAAACACTTCCAGGGTATTGGGCTTTAGTTACTCTTGCTTGTGACTGAGTACGCACACGATTAGTGTACCCAGCGGCACTCATTTGTCTTTAGTCACAATTCTTAATTTTCGTTTCACGGGAACCGGAACTTTATCGGAAACCGGTTTTTCTTCTTTCAATCGGTCAAAAATCTGACGAGCTTGTTCGACGGGTAAGTCCCGGTAAACCATCTCCAGCTTCAACTTGAGGAGTCTGTCCATAATCTGTAACAGGAACATTTCTCACGGCATTATGCCACGTGACAGGTTCAAACGGAATCTTTCTGAGTTCTTGGGGAGTAGCTGTACCGTAACTTGCCCACATAAAGTATGCAAACGATCCCACGACTAAAACTAACAGGATCACGTTAAACCACCATGATATAACTGAGTCTCTTACAGAACGTGCCCAGATCAGGTTGTTCTCTATGCTGGATACGTTGTCTTTAACCAAATGAAACATCTCTACTCAATAGACAAGAGGAAGGAATGGCGGCTTTACCGATCGCCATGTTAGGAGCAACATTTCTAGCCACTGCTGCCGGGTTGGCATCACTAAGTTACGCCGAATCTGAAAAAGACAGTATTCAACTTCTGTCAGGACAGCATGTGCGTGTCCAGAGCAGAGTACGTCTGTCTGAAGATGGAAAGAAGAACCATCCCGATTCGTGCTTAGTTGCGTCAGAAGATGGAACTGTTACGAAAGTTGATGTTGAGGGACGTAAGGCTACCGTTCGATGTAACAAGAACCGCCGAGCAGCACCTGAAGAGATTTCTGCCGATGATTTAGAAGTGATTGATTCAGGAATTAATGCTCCCGGCATTTCTATTCCTGGAGGTTACCTTACGGAAGGAGCTTCTGTCCGAATGCTGGATTCTAGTAAGCGGGCAAACCGAGGCAAGGCTTTGGCCAGTCCTTTTTACAACCCTGTAGGAACTGTGATGGCGATTGATAAGGTTCAAAAGCAGGTTGTTATTCTGAGCCAGCATCTGAACAATAAGTCCACGGCTCAGGAATACTATAACATTGATGACCTAGAGTTCGTCAGTGGTCCATCGGAAGCTGCACGAAAGGGAGCTGAAGCTGGACTGGCTCTGAAAATTGGGTCTACTGTTGAACTGACTGATGCCGCTAAGGCAAAGTATGCTCCTGGGTTCGTTGATAATAGATTGAGCAAGCCGTCTGAAAAGAAACTTGCTGACCCGAAGTGGGATAAGTTCGGTATTGTGAAAAGCATTACGATTGATACCAAAAATGCTAAAAATAAAATTGTGATTGTCCGGTGTGTGTCCAAAGATTCGAAGAAGGAAGTTCTGGAGCAGAAGTACGATTTTGATGATCTGAAAGGTATTCCGGCCATCTCAGTTGAGCGCGCAGGTATTGCCGTATTTGGCGGTATGGCCGAAATGGATACGAAAGTCAAGCTTCGGGCTGAGCGTAAGTCTGCTGTAGCGTCCAAATCTCTTGGCCGATCAGCGTTCGGAGACGTGGGTACAGTTTCTGATCTTGAGCCGAATGATCCTAATAACCTCAAGGTGTTTGTCACGTGTAACGGTATCAATCCCGACGAGCAGACGGGCGATTGGTACCAGCCCGAAGATTTGGAACTTGCCGAGCCGGAAGATACTGAGGGAGAAGCTGTGTTTGGCGGTCGGGTGGTTGTAGGATCTACGGTGCGCGTCATGCAGTCTGCGCGCGGCAAGAAGTGTCTGGGTACGCCCGAGTTTGGGGATGTAGGAACGGTGAAAGGCATTGATCCCAGTGCTGCCGATAATCTCAAAATCAATGTAACATGTGGCCGTACGGACGCCAAGCAGAGCGAATGGTACGATCCTCGGGATTTAGCTATTTACTTCCCAGTAGATGAGTCAGGATCTGAGCTGGAGAAGGCTAAGGTTGCACTTGCAGATGCTCAACAGAAACTCAAAAAGTGGCAGCTACTTCCTAAATCTGACAGTCTTAAGACCAAGGATAATAAGGATTTAATTGAAGCCGAGATCAAGAAGGCTCAAGATGAAGTTGATCGTCTGTCAGGTGTAGGTTTAGATAAGACCAAGGCTTCCGAGATGCGTAACGATTCCGAGGAGAAGTTGGACGAGGCTCTAAAACTCAAGCGCGAACTTGAAGCTCTGCGTCTCAAACTATCTCGCGATTCCACGTGCAAGAAACCCGACTTATCTGAGAAGTATGCTGATTTGACTGAAAAGGTTGTTGTAGGTTGGATGAAAAGCAATGATATTGACTTCAGTAGTTACAAGGATATTGCAACAACTGCTGGTACAAAGCCTCTCCAGTACTCTAATTCATATCGTGTAGCATTTACGGAACTTCAAACTGCATTTGCCTTTTATGGAGATGCACAGTTTGATTCAGATACAGCCAACAAGTATAATAAATTAAATGTAGCTAAACTTGCTCTGCGCGAAGACTTAAAGAAGAATCGTTCTGATACCGAATCATTTGCGAATTTAGATGATAAGTTACTTGAGGTAGCCAAGAAACAGAAGGCTTTTGACGATACTCCGTCAACTCCGTATAAAACCGCACTTAATACCATCGATGAGAAACTGAAGAAGTTACAGGAAGTTAGCACACAAATTGAGTCTGCTGCGTATTCTGGGGACAGTCCTGCCGAAAAACTACTGAAACGGGTAGAGGATCTTGAGACTAAAACTAAAAAGGATATTGCAGATGATGCAACTAATCTTGGGAAGGCTGTTACGGCCTATAACGGAAAATTTTTAGCAGAACAATTGGCGCGAACTAAGCTTGATACTGATAAATACGCATATGACCAGAAAGTTTTAGCTATGAAAAAGCCCAACCCCCAAGTTGGAGATACAGAAGTTGCAGATGCATTAAGAGTAGTAGAAGCATCTCGCCTAAAATATCTCAACGCCCAAAAAGAGACGTTAAAGGCACGGAAAGAACAGGCTCTTCTCAGTGCCAAGACGACATGTTCGGAAATCACGCTGGAATCTGTGAAGGATATGAAATCCAAGATTCAGAAAATTATTAATGGAAAGTGCGGAATCGTACAAACAGTTGACGATTTACTAGATCAGGTAAACGACTTAATTTATAATCGCAAGCGGGCATTCACGATGTCCCAGGCCGTTCTGGATCCTAAGTTCGGTGATCCCAATAATGCTATTTTTGATACACCTATCGCAAGTCCCGAGGATCGTATTTCTGAAATTGAGGCAGCGATGGCCGCAATTAAAAGTTTAGAACCGTCAGATGGAGGCGAAATGAAAAAACTACAGCGCCTAATTGATCTGTGTGGAACTTACCGCGACGATACATTGTTACCTGAAGCGAAGGCAATTAAACCGTTTCCTCCAGCACCACCAAATAATTGTCCACCAAATCCCGGTTCACCGCCCACTGCTCCTGGAGATGGAGTACAACCTGTGGAGCCTAAAAAATCAGCACCAGCACCAGCACCAGCACCAGCACCAGCACCAGCACCAGCACCAGCACCAGCACCAGCACCAGCACCAGCACCAGCACCAGCACCTCCTGTGGCAGAACAGGCATCGCGATTAGAATGGGTAGCACAACATTCAGCAGCAGCTGCGCAAAGTAGTGGGTTCATGTTAGGAAAAACACCTGGAAATGGAAATTGTTTGTTTGGAGCAGTGGCATCGGCTTTAGCGGGCAGCGACTTACCTTCTGCTGAACGAGAGCGCCAAGAAGCTGATTTGCGTGCAAGAGCTGTTGCTTATATTGCCGATCCCCAGAACATAGAAACATTCCGAGGTGTTGAAGTTGAACCCGAAGGAATTACGGGTTACGTCCAAAAAATGAGTCAAGATGGAGAATACGGAGGAGATTTCGAAATAGCTGCTCTTGAAGGTGTACTAGGAAGGTGTATTAATGTTTGGCAACCAAGAACTGGCGGAACCGATTTAGAACCTGCTCGCGAAACTCCTCGTACAGGATGTTTGAACTTGTTTTTTAACGGCATAAACCATTTTGATCCGCTTTATGGATCGGGGCCAGCGGTAGGAGGTAAACGTAAGTGGCCGTTTTACGGACGCCGCACGACTCAGCGCCAGAGTGGTGGAGAAGTAACACCAGAACAAAAGCAAAAGTTAATAGAGTTGTATGAACTTTTTAAACAGGTAGTTGGGGATAAGAAGTTTATAACTGACGATGAGTATATACTTTTGGATAATAAGCGGCAAGAGCTAGGACTTTCTTTAAAGGTGCTGTCGCATCTCATGAAAAGCAAACAGGTAAAAGTTCGTAATAAGCAGCCGGATCCGGAAAAAGATAATCCATTCACCAATGCCGATGATACCGTTCGTGCAAGTCCAGAAAAAGTGGCTGAGAAGATTTTCACAGAAAATGCAAGAGTTCAAGCAGATATCGACGCAGACGCTAAATACAAAAAAGATCTGAAAACCTTTCAATCCGCACAACCCAAGTGGGCGAAATATAAGGCTGAGCTTGATACATGGACAAAGGCTCGAGCCGTTTTCGATACATGTTACATGAAATACAGAGCAGTCAGAGATAAGTGGTTGCAGGAACGTCAAGATTGGGCAGATAAGTTAATAAAGGTGGCTGAGGCACTATCAAGTGACCAGATTCTGCGTCTGCAGTCGCGAGGCGTAGGATCGAGTTTGATGCTGGATGAGGCGCGTAAGTTGATGATTGATGCGGATGCCCAGCAGCGAATCGTGATGGAGTCCAAGACGGATTTACAGTTCACGCTAGCCAGTTCGTCGGATGCGGATATTGCCAAAGCTGTAGGATTCTATGAAGCCGAACTTCAGAAGCTGAAGACGTGTATTTCCAAGGGGAAGGAAGACGCAATCGCGGAGTATGACAAGGATCTTGCCGAGATTGAGAAGCGTAAGCGAGACATCACGGCAAAAACGTTTGAAGTCAAAGCTCCTCAGGAGAATCAGCAGCAACAGGGAAATACATATTACTTAAAAAGTATGACAAAGACACAATTAACTGCTGAAATCACAAAACTCAATTTAGAAAAAGCTGGAATAAAGCCCAACCCAGGACAAAATACTCTTTCAGGAAAACAGAATAAACGTATTGCCAGTATTGACACTAAGATCAAATTTGCAAACACAAGACTCAATGATTCAACCACACCTGCAGGAGGTAATCGTCGTATGACTATGCGCCGTCGGCGAGTTTAACACCTAAAATAGTCAATAATTCACGAATATATTTATTAGTTTTATCAGTCACTGAAACACACACGTCTTCTTTGCGACACGCTAGAAGAAGACGTATGACTTCGTATTGCTCCTGAGTTTTCAAAGTATCTATCTCTATCGTGATAGGTACACTTTTATACATTAAATGTTCGCGTATCAATTCCATTACTAGATTGAATTGAGTTTCTGTGAATACGGGTTGTCGTGGAACGCCTTGAGGATGTCTGAACCGTTGCGCTCGGTGTACACGTCCTGCTTGAGAGGAGCGTTGTACGAGTACGAGCCCAAATGCTCGCCAGTAGCGTTCATGCTGACCATTCCAGAGTTGAAGCGCGCGGCATCCGACAGAACCGTCTCATCCTTGTTGTTCTGAGCAGAGTACATGTCCGCGCCAATGCTCATACCCGTTCCTGGTGCAGCAGCTGCAGGTCCAGGGCGTCCCTCCGTCGTCAGCTTCATGAACTCCTGGTAAGGCTCAGTGAATGCACGAATGTATGAGGCTACAACTCCAGCAAGGTTACCTCCCGGACCATAGTACTGCTTCTCGGTCGTCTCACGAGCCTGAGTCTTCATGATCTGCTCAGGGTAATGTGCCTGCGCGACCTGGGCGCCTACAGCCGTATTCGCACGATCCATTCCTAGAACCGCAAAACGGTCAGGGCGGTTCTTATTGACGTCGGCCTGAATACCTGGCTGAGTGATCTGGTTCGCACCAGGAATGACTGGAGGTTCGTACGACAGCTTGGGCTTGGTGACTACACGCTGCTCGTCGGTCGTAGGAGGAAGCGCGTACTCGCGGAACTGATCCTGCTGGTATCCTCCCTTCGGGATATTCGTGTACCCGTCATTGCCGCCGGGACCTACGTGAACCTGATCAATAGGGAACACGTTCTTCATGTTCTGGCCAGTGACCATACGTGACTGGTAAAAATCCGATTCGTCCTGGTTGCCGAAAGGGTTGCCAGTAGCCGGCTTGGCATCAAAGAAAGACCGAACCTCCTTCTTCTGGTAATACTCCTTTCCAGCACCCGTATGGTTATCCATAATACCGTTCGTGGCGCCAGAGTACATGCTCTGCTTCAGGTGAGCACCAAAAAAGGGAACCTCATTATTGTGTCCCTTATTCGTCATATCGGCCTCCATTCCGTCATCGATCTGAGGCGTTGGACGAGGCGTGAAATTCTCAGTTGCGGGTTTTGGCTGCTGGTCGGTGGTAGCGAGCAGATATCCAACCGCTCCTAGGCCGGCTAAAAGAGCAAGTTCAATCATTTGTTAATCTGACCGCTTTTTCTTTTCGATTTTTACAGCCTCGGTTTTTCCGGGAAAGATTGCGTGATCCTGAGGCTTGTGATGAAGCCAAGTCATCTGACGATGAGTTTGGTCAGTTTCAGTTGATGGTTTGGGATATGTCACAGGAGTAGATGTTGTCTCTTCATCTCCTGGGATATGTAGTTTGCGATTCGTTGGTGTGTCTAGAGCATAGTTCATTTGCTTATGTATGTGGGACAAGATTCCACTCCGACCATCCGAGACGGTTGAATGCCGTGACGGGAATAGATCCCAGCATCTTCTTGAATCGGTTCACCATAGCATTAAAAGTGGCTGGGTCAGCACCTGGTAGTGGTAGCGGGTACTTGGCATTCACCAAATCGGCTGGCTTGGCTCCATAACAGTTCACTCCGAACTTCGTAGCGGGATCAAAGTATCCGCCGTTCACGCCTGGACGTCCACAAGCCGTACGAGTTTTTGGCTCGGACTGGAGTTTCTGCCAGGTAGACTGCTGGGTAGGGTACAGAGCCATTCCACCCTGTGACCAGCCGTATGCACACCACTCAGCACCCAACGCGAATGCCTCATTCACCTGATCGTAGGTCGCAAGCTCGGCGTCGTATGCAGCACATACTGCCGGAGCATCATCGTATGAGTAGTGATTGTTACCTACATGGAACACTTCACTCTTGGAAATAGTCTTAGGAGCCGATGCAGTTTGATCGGTCGTAGACGGAGCAGGCGCAGGAGCTGATCCTGACGCAGAGCCACTAGGTGCTCCAGAACTAGCCGATGATCCGTCCAGAGCATGGTAATCTACATGCAACATTCCGTCTGCATAATAGATATTTATAATTCCCAGCTTCGTTAGCAGAAGAACAAACCCAATCACAATCGCAATCACTACAAGAGTCGCAAGCAAACTCCCAGTAGCAAAAAACGTTACAATCGTTAGCAGTACAAGTACTGATGTAACGACCATCAGGGTTGCACCTATATCGAGAACCATGTTTGTTGGCGTAGACCCTCCTGGGATTACCGGCGTAAGAGGCGCCTGCCCAGGAATTACCGGATTAAGTGGATTGCTCATTAATTGTTGAGGCGATAATAAATCAACAAACGCATTTTACCCGACAACGGGAATTCTTTTGGCCCGTGTTCTTCTACTCTACCGTCATCCAGAGTATACCACGAACTTCCAACAGAATCACGGCCGTACGTCCACCAATGTGATCCATTATAGCAACAAACAGCCAAGAGAGAGTACTGGATCTTATTCAGGCTCAAGATACTGGAATAGTCTACCGACGAGTCAGTACTTACCATATGAAACACCATAACTTGCGGAAACGACCCAATCAGTTGCTGCTTCGTACATCCAGTCTTCTTACAATCCTCACACTTCCAATCCGCAATTTCGTGGGGAGTTACCGTATTTGTAATACATGTAGAAATAGGTACTCGCTTTCCCATAGACGATAATGAAAACTCGGTAACCAAATCCTCTTTCAACTGCTGCTTCTGGCAATTCTTGCAAATAATCGAATCGGCAATCTTGAAGCGACAGAGCTTATCCAAAAAGGGTAGCTTGTCACATAAGTACACGAAAAGTTCATGACTGTCACCAATACTTAACCCTGCGGGCATAGCCTCCGTCTTTACGGCATCAAAGAATGACTTTAGACCATCGCCTTTAGATGTCCAAATCTGATACAAAGCCTGATCAATCGCATTTTCAGGATCGTGTGTTTTATCCGCGTACCGTTGCTGAACTTCCGGTATACGAAATAATGACTGTAAACATGCATTCACCCAACAACTTCCAGAGAAATTCCGAAGTCCGAACATGTCCCTTAATGTAATATCTTAGAGAAATCGGTTAAAAAGGGTTGTGGTGGTCCATCATACGGGAAAGCGTTCTTGAGATCTGGATTGAACTCTGGCTCAACTGCCATACCCTGATCCGATCCAACCTGGCCTGGACCTACTGGGTTTACGTACACTGAAGACTCTCCGTACTTACCGTCACCTGCAACACCTCCCGCAGCCGTGCCTGCTCCAGCTCCTCCTGGTCCAGCTCGTCCAGGTCCACCAGGTCCACCTCGTCCAGCACCTGGCTGAGGAGTAGTGTCGGGTCCAAAGATCTGGGGGTATGGTCCTCCAGTACTCTTACCATTCTTGCCACCACCGTTCGTGCTTGAAGGGAACGCAGGAGGATTGGCACTTGGACCATAAATTGGATCTAAGCTTGTATCTTTTGGTTTCGTTCCGTCCTTCTTAAATGCATCCAGCGTATTCATTAACTGGCCATCCGTCATATTTTCGCGCGAACGGTAGAATAAAATTACGAGGATAGCAATTCCTACCAGAACCCAGATCCACATTGTCTTTGTTAAAATATAAGAAATGGCAAAGAAGTCGCGTCGCGTGACTCGTCGTCGTAAGCATGGAGGCGTTCAGAGTCTGTCTGATAACCAGATGATGGGTGTACAGGCAGCTTTAAGCGGAAAGGATACCGCCGTTCTACTCGAACCGGATACTCCCGTCCCTGCAGCTGTACTAGCAAAAATGCCGGGGTTGCACAAAACTGCTATGTCTTCTCCCGAAGATCGGAAGGTAGAAATGGCGCCAAGTCAGGTTCGTAAGGCTGGACGCAAGACTCGTCGTCGTAAGGCTCGTCGTGGTGGAGGTTTAGGTGAGAGTTCGGCTACGTGGCCACCAGATAAGTCTTCATTCGGGTCCAAGATTGGTTCCCCTGAGAATACTGATAATCTGATTGGATATGGCGGAAAGCGCCGTCGCTCACTGAAGCGTAAATAAGTAACGGGTCTGATTCAGATCAGCTAGGATCTCATCGCGGATATTCATGAGATCTGTATCGTTCTTGGATAACAGAGCAGGCAGACGATCGGTCATCCATGCAATAGCCTCATTGAGTAGAGCAGGTGCCTGTACGTCATCGTAATTGCGCAGACGGATTGTGCCAGTGCGTGGCGTCAGCTTGGGACGGCCGTACTTGCCAATATAGACTTCGACGAACTTATCAATAGAATCATCAAGCTTGTCAACAAGATCATCGGTAGATTTATGGCGAGCATACTGCATCGTCTCCCAATGATAAATCTTGACCTGGTTGCGCAGAGTCAGCATCAAATTCACAATCTCACCGCTCATTTACTATATGTTGGTAATTTTTGATCTAGAGGCATTGCTTCGGTCTTAAACACCCCGCTGGAAATAGCTCCTTCGCTAGCGGTAATACCCTGCCACGAACCGGACATAGCATCATACCGTGCCTGGATTTCGGGCTTCTTCACTGCCAAATCTAAAAATCCAGTCTTACCCTTCGATGAATCCGACGTAGGGTAAGGTGCTGGCATAGATGATTGAGGAACAGGAGTTCCGCCAACTGCGTTCAAGTATCCAGACCAATGCTTGTCCATTTTGTTGTCTCGTAAGAATTAAATGAAGGAACTGGACGGAGCAGGATTGAAAAAGGAGATAAGCTCCGGCAAACCGGTAGCGGTCTTCTTCTATATGGATGGATGTCCTCACTGTGAGAAGATGGAAAAGCCATGGGAAGATCTGGAAAAGGAAGTTCCTCGCATGGTTTTTACTAAGATTGAGAGCAAGAATGTTCCGTCTGAAATGGGTGTTACCGGCTTCCCTCACTTTGAAGTTCATGGTAAGTCAAAGAAGGTAGCGGACGGGTCATCTACGAAACAGGAATTAAAGAAGAAGTTATTTGGTTCCGGAGGGCGCCGGAGCACTCGGAGCCGTACCCGCCGGCTTACTCGTCGAGTTCGAAAGCGTAAGCTCTGAGCCACGGGCAGGCATGTACCCCTCACTTAGCTGCTTAGCCTGACGAGCAGGGAAAGCAGACGAGTAATCAGGCTCATTCAGTCCCTTGGACAGCCACTTCAGGAATCCGTCCTGGTCGTTCGGGATGGTGGCCGACTGTAGGGTGTGGAAAGGCATAATAGCCCGAGCCTGATCAAACAGATCAGATGTGTCCATGTAAATATCGGTCGTCTGCTGGAACGACTTCATAATACCAGCCTGGACATCGCGACGAATAATTGGCGCGGCATCGAGGCGATCCGGGTTATCGGTAATCTCCGTAAGTAAAGGATTCATAAAAGGGTTTGCGGCAGTGGGCATCGTATACTGCTTTCCACTTACAGCAGCCTTGAACGTTTCCAGAACACGTCCGTGAGGAAACAGCGTGAACAGAGCAACCGTCGCACCCATGACAGCTGGGATGGCGAGGAGGTATCCGGTGATCTGCGTCGCCAAGAACAGGATCACTGAAAAATATACTGAGAAGCGCACGACAGCATTCAGTGCCTGTACAGTCGTCATAGACTTTGTCGGAACAAATCGACTCCACTGATCTGGAGCAAAAAGTACAGCTGGATCCTTAAACCAGATTTGTTCGGTCATCTTATTTCTAGCTTGAGTTTTTATCGCGCTGTTTCTTCTGTAGCCGTGCTAACATTCGCTGGCGACGAGCCTCCGGGGAATTTCCGACTAGAACCGCAGCTGGCGTATCTCCCTTATTGAGACCTAAAGCATCGTTAAACATATCTCCAAACAGGGACGTAACTTTTGCCTTAATAGCCTCTACTTCCGCCGTAATCTGCTGCTGAGTGATTTCTCCGCGCTGCATCTTTCCCTTCAGAAGGTTCTGGATCTTGTTCACAAGCTTCTTGACCACTGGGTTCTCGGGATCACGAACCATTTCCATCAACTGCTCAGGGCTCTCGATATTCAGATTGAATTCGGAAGGATCAATCTGCTCGATAATATTAGTGAACAACTTCGCAATACGAGTATTCATAATGAACTCCAAAATAGACTTGAAATGATCTTCACTGTTCTTATCGTTCAGAATCTTGTTCACTTCGTCGCTCTGGTTGCCCGTACCGGTCCAGTAAGACTTAAAAATTTCAATAATAGATCCGATCTTGTCCTTGATATCTCCATGCAGGAATCCGCCAATCATACACATCTGGAAATGCTTCCACAGCTCCTCTTTGGGGCACTCACGCTTCCAAAGAGCAGTCAAATCCACCCCAAAAAGAGTACGAGCCTTTTCGGTAAAGAACGTATCGTCGCGCTGAAGAATCTTGAGAGCGTCTGGGTAGTACGTCTCAATAGTCTTTAAATCATCCTCGAATTTCGGGACGGGCGAAACGTCCGGAAACGCCTTCCGAACTTCATTTAAAAAACCTTCAAATATCTTAGTTGTGTCCATTTAGCTTTTATCCTGAACAAATGTTTAAGCCCGATTTCCGCCACGGGAAGCCATCTGAGCCTTGTTCTCAGCAGTCAGGCATACGCATCCAGTGTCCGTGTTAAAGGCTGAAGGGCAGCAATCGGCCTCTACCTTGTTACCTACGAGGTACATCAGCTTATTCGGGTCGTCAGCCTGGGAAGGCAGAGAACCGGTAATTGGGGCGGCCTCGTTGGCAGCCCAGCCGGAAACACCGCCGCCAATATCCACCTGATCATAGGGTCCCATTCCCGATGCAGTTAGCTCCTTGCCAACTGGCTGCTGCATAAAGCTCTCCTTAGACGTCGGCATCACGCGAGAACCGAAACGAACGAAGAGTCCGGCCAGAACGGCTGCCACGAAAAAAGCGAGAACGATTGCGGTTTTGTCCATTTATTACTATGAGTAGCGATTAAAAACCGGAGGCTGCAATTAGGGATGCCAATACAATCGCCAAAACAAGTAGTACGGGATTGAACAGGGCAAGGATGAACGAAATAGCCAGAAGAATAAACACGAACGTCTTCACGATTGAAATGAACAAGGTAACGAACGACCAGACAAAATCCACAAGTACCTGGGCCAAGTATGCTGCAATATACCCTTCTCCTGCGAACCGACTCATGACGTCACGAATCTTGGCTAGATAATGAACGAAAACACCTGTAGAATTAGCAGCCTTTGTCAAGGTCTGGGCCATGAATGCGAACATAAACTTGCGGATGTTGGAAAATACGGTACGGAAAGCACCCAGAGGTTCCGCTAGATCATTCAGAGAACTTGCCAGCACTCCAAAGTACGAATTTATCTGGTCAACGACGATTCCCCAAATACTTCCCGCAAATTCGTTGCTGCAGTGTACGAAGTTATCGGCGGCACTTACGTCTGGGCGAATAAATCCAGCGACTGGCATATACATCGGGTTGCAGCGGTGTTTTGGCCATTCATCATGTATCTTTGACCAGTTACCTAATCCTTGTACAACAGCAATTGCAAGAAGCGATGCAACTGTTGCTAAGATGACTACAATCATTCTACTGATGTTATACACCTATTTTTATTCAGTATTTTTCTACCTTGGACGTAATCAATGATTTATCCGTGATCAAGTTGAACTTTATTGTGCCGTTTACTAGGTGACGTACTGTACCACGTACCCGTTCTCCATCAAACATATCGCCGACATTAATTTGTGCTAAAGCAGGATCTGCTATCCCCGAAACAACCCCAACTTCCGTGAAGTCCATGAAAATATGACCTTCAATTCTGAATGATCGCAAGTGGGTATTGATACACACTAAGCGCTTGCTGTCATGCGTACGTACAGCATTAGGGTGCTCGGCGACCGGAATAAACTTATCCTTGTGCCAGACCTTGTGGCCTCCTGATACCTTTGTATTGCCCAGTATATACATCGGGACGTCTGTGCCGTCAATAGAGTAGACTGAAGTTACAGTATTAATATGCGGCAGGGTATCTCCAAGCTTCAGGTTTTTCATGTACGTAATATTGCCAGAATTGGTCTTAATTACGGTATCTTCATCGAAGCACAAAAAGTTCATCGTCTTTCCAACCGGACCATTAATCAGCGACTGACCGGTCTGCTCTCCTGCATAGAAGATGTAGACGAAGGACATCATGATACCTACTAACCGGGCCATGAGGGTGCGCATACGAATAATGATGTACTGGAACTGAGACATCAAGTTCTCAATCTTTCCAAATACGGTACCCACAATGCCTAGGAAACCTGTACGCGTCTGTGCCATCATTCCGCGCATATCATTCATAGCACCTCCAATTTGGGTGACAACGCCAGTTACCTGAGAAAACTGAGCCATAATTGGATCAACTACGAAACCAGTATAATCCTGGAAACTCTTCATCGTACAGTCCGTAAAGTTCTTGAAAGGGTCTTTCCCAACCAATCCTGCAAAGGGCATGTACGCAGGATTACACCGGTAAATTGGCCAATTATCCTTCAAGTCTTTGATGTTGTTCATCACGAGCATGTACAAGCTTGCGCCGGCAGCCACAAGTGTTGCCACCACAACTATAGTGGTTTCCATTACTCTTAACGGTCAAAAACACAAAACGGATTTGGCGAGGTTGAAAATAGGTGTTTCAAAGATGGACTATCATTCTATGGAGCTGCCTGAACTCAAGGCTATTGCAAAAAAGCACGAACCCAAAATCAAGCATTACTATATCATGTCACGAGCACAACTAATTCAAGTTCTGCTCATGGACAAGTTTCCCGATAAGATGATCTTGGAAAAGAAGACACTGAAGCAACTACAAGCCGAAGCTAAGGAACGTAACATCCCGAAGGTTTGGAGTTTCCGACGACATGAATTGATGGAGATCCTGTACCCAACAAAAACGGAATCAGACAGCCCAGTTGAGAAGAAGGTATAACAAGATGTACGGCCAAAGGCACGCATCTAAGTCGGGTATTACCGGCTATACGGGTCTCTTCTGGGGATCTGTCCGTAATGAGGACGGGTCTACTCTAGAGTACGCCAGCGACTACTTCTTTGAGGTGGAAGACAACGGCAAGGAGGCCTGGGACATTATCAACGACAAGCTACATTGCCAACTGCAAACGCAGATTGGCAAGGTGGACTTTAATAAGTATCACTGGCAGTGTGGCTTTGGAGGCGACGAGATGGACGGGCTGCTAGATTTCTGGCTACCCACTCAAATTGCATGTCCGCCGGACATGCACTTCACGATCCTTGGCAAGAACTACGTGATGTCCTTCATCTATGGTGGCGATGACTTAGGTCTTGGCTCGGAAAAGGAGGACGAGGATAATGATGATTGAAAGAAACATGATTACCCACAACAGGGTCAAGGCCACGATATAAGGATACAAATACTGGAATACCTTCGAAAGAATAGGAACCAGTATGTTTTTTTCAAAATAAGCTTGGAATTCAGGGGTACTAAAGTATTGCAAGGGGTCAGCCGGCATCTTATTCCACCATTCGCTTTTATAGACGGAAAACTACCGATTTTTTTATTAACTTCATATCAAAGAAATGAAGGGACAGACGACCAAGCTACTTCTTGCCCTAGGAGGCGTTGTTGTCGTTGCGTGGCTAATTAGTACTTATTCTGCCGGAAAGGGCGCTGTAGGTGAGGGTCTAGAGACGATGGACAAGCTTGCCGGAGCGCTCGGCGTCCAGGGTCCTCTATCCGACTCAGGCCCCCATGGTGCTCCCACGATGTCTGCCGGTGGCAATGCCCAGCCAACGGAGAGCGTCCAGGGACGTCACCCTGCCTCCCAGTCCACGTACTCCGACACCACCCTGAGCGCCGGTGAGCTCCTCCCCAAGGGTGAGATTGGTGCCTCGTGGGCAGCCGTCAACCCTGCTGCGGTCGGTGACCTGAAGGGCCAGAATTTCCTCGATGCCGGTTACCACACCAACACGGCCATTGCTGGTGTCTCGCAGACGAACCGGAATGCCTCGTGGGATATCCGCTCAGAGAACCCCAATCCCCAGTCCAAGGTTGGCCCTTTCCTCAACACGACGATTGCCCCCAACCCGTTCAAGCGTGGCCTGGATGCGTAAATTGAAACTAGGTAAGTAATAATGTGGCCAGTAGCCTTACTTGGTACTGGATTAGCGTTAGCTTACGCGTCTACTCGCGGAGTAGCAAACTTAAACGATGTGAAAAGTCAGCGTGATGGCAAGATATACAAGGTTCAAAACTTACCTGACAAGCAGGATGCGTGTGAGAAAATGGCTGAAGTGCACGAGAACTTACAGAAGCTGATGGCTAAGTATCGTGATGATCCAGCTACGGCCGCAGATCCCCGCGTAAAAGTTCTACTTGACCGGTTTAATCCCGACAATATCTGCGAGAACGATATTAAAGCAGATTCTACATCCTATTCAGAAAACAAGGGTGAGAAGATCGTAGTGTGTTTGCGTGAAAAAATTGAGCCGTATAAGCTGGTAGATACGAATACGATTATGTTCGTAGTCTTACACGAAATGGCTCACTTGATGACGACGACCGTAGGCCATACTCCCGAATTCTGGACGAATTTCAAGCGGATACTTCATGACGCAGTTGGGGTAGGAATATACCGAGCCGAAAATTATTCCAAGTCACCAGTTTCATACTGCGGTATGCAAATCACAGATTCTCCAATCTAATGAATAATGTTGAGGAAGGAACTCATAAACGTTCTTTCAAAAGAGAAACATACTGTTTCCTTTTTTGAAGATGATAGTATTGAAACAGTTCGTGAACAAGTGGCGAAGTCAGCTAACAGTCACCCTGACCGAATGTTTATTCTGGTGTCGGTGAAGCTGCCGAAAGACTACTATACTGCCGATCCCCGAAACTGGGAGAATTTGTTCGATAGGTTATCGTACAATGGCAGGAATATTGAGAAGTCGGTATTTGACGAGTACCAGTTATCCTACCGAGTCCCAAATACTCGCGTAACTTTTAAGTCGATTGATCGATCAGAATGGATGGCGTACCCCGAAGAACTAAAGGTCTTGTTTTCTACCGACTGCTCAGAGTACCGTATTTTTGGAGTGTCGGATATCAAGTCGTTTATCTTGCCACTGAATACAGAAAGCTCAATTCTGTCCCGCATTCCTGCCCAGAATCTTCCGCGTCCAGACAATTCTATCTTGCTTTCGTCATACTACACTGTATCCCAAATTGACCATTTCGCATACAAGATTTACGAAGAAGGTCCAAATACTATTTACTACTACCCCTACCTTCGTTCCGAAACTCCCAATATTCTTTCCGATGAGAGCGTACGTATTCTAGATAAGAACGCCAAACTCTTAACCGATTTACTTGATCTACCAATCCCCAAAGATTACAAGCATTCAAGTACGCACATTCTGCATACCCGATTCCACATTCCTTGGGTTGAAACTGATTTTGGAAGTGCTGTGCGTACTCGTTTCGAACAGATCTTTTATGGTCTGACAGTATCGTCCACTGTACCATACATTGGTCTGTTTACGTCCAAAGACGAGATCAATCGCCATAAGTTTTTCACTGAGGATCCCAAGACCAAGGAAGCGTTCTTGGATATGTCTGATTGGAAGACTTGGTGGTCTAAATCCAAACCTGCCCGTAATCGTCCTACTCTGATCTTGTATCGCGGTAAATCCAAACACCATTTCGATCGCATCTTGGTCACTGCAGATTATATGATGGTTTCAACGAATCGGCCGGAAGAGAATACGGAAACCGTAGATGAGTTAAAGAAATCGTGTGAGAAATGGCTGAAGACGTTTGATGCCCTAATTCCATTCGTATCAGAAAAAGATATTCATCCCGATCGATGGGAGTTACAGGAAATGAATATTGCTCTGAAGTACCCTAAAGCCGTAGATACTCTGAGCATCTTGCGTTTCAACTGTATTACGCCATTCTACTCGATTGCCGACCAAACCAAGTCCCGATTCATGATGCTTCGTACTGATCATGCTAATTATGGCGTAACGTCCATTGAAGCCAAGCTGATCCAGATGTCACAGGAAGGACCACTGAATGCAAAAGAAGTATCTCAGGAACTATCTATGACGCCAGAACATGCGTCTCAATTAATCAACAGTGTCTTGGCCAGGCAGGAAGAGAATAATAAGTTGGGAGACAGGATTTTCAAGGGTTTGCCAATGATGACAATTGGCACTCATTCTATCAGCATTCGATCAGTGACTGAAACCAATTTGTCTGTGAAGTACGCCGATATCTTGCGATATGTTCTTTCAAATCCTGATTCAGATGAGCTGGATAAGATTTGTCCAGCACGAATGCAGACGATAGCTTCTGAATCTGCCGTTATTCAAACGAATGTTGTGGACGAAGATGCATTAGTTGATGATGCATTTGCCGATCTTCTTGGCGATTTTGATGCGGAGAAGGAAGAGCCAGTAAAGGAAGAAGCAGAAGAACCCAAAACTACATTAGATGTAGCTAACCAGCCAAGTACTATTTATAACTATTTTGCTAACCGTTTGCGCTCATTCGATCCTGAAACCTTCGTAGAAAAGTCAGGATACTCTAAGAAGTGTGATCAAAAACACCAGCCAGTCGTCATTACTCCGGAAGATAAGAAACGACTTGAATCAATTGATAAGGGAGCATACGATCCAACGACCAAAGCAGAAGATGGAACGTTAGTGGATGTAGAAGATCCGGATGGAACTCTAGTATGCCCAGAGTACTGGTGTATGAAAGACGAGATTCCTCTGCGCGAAGACCAGCTTTTATCAGAAGACGGAACTCTAAAATGCCCAGTATGCCGTGGAAAACTACAGACGTCTTCAAATGTAGATTTACGAGAGTATCCTTTAATTAAGCGCGAAACTGGTCAGATATATCCTGGATTCAAGAATTATAAGTCTCCAGGTAATGGAAAACGCATGCCTTGCTGTTTCCGCAAGACGCAAGTAAAGAAGACCGAGAAAGTATCAGAACTCAAGGATAAATATTATGTTTTCATTGAGTCTAAAAGTAATCTCCCTGAACTTCGTATTGCTAAATTAAGTCGTCAGACAATCGATGATTTGAACTTGAATGAAGATTACTCGGGACTAGATAATCAGCGAGTATCGGAAAACGGTGAAGGATTTTTCCGAGCAGGATTAGGTCATGCATCAGAAACACTGCCTCAATTACTCGGGATGACGCAGAAAATCCCGTCGCCACGCGAAGCTGTCCAAACTGTTCTGAAATGCTCGTTTATGCGTTTGTGGTCTAAGCAATCGGATACGCACGTAAAAGAAATTTACGATAAGCTGAGTGAGTACAGCGGATCGATTCGCGATAATTTGGCACGTACAATTTCCGGAATTGATGATGCCTTTTCCAGGAAGGAGTTATCACCAGTGGAAGAATTAGAATATTCTGCCCTGGCATTACAGTGTGATCTATTCAGGTTCAATGTGAAAACACAAACGGTTGGATGTTTATTGTACTCGTCGATCATGAAACCACGTACTCGTGGAATTATTATTCTGCAGAACAATACTGAACTAGATATCTTAACTAGTGCCAAGCGAGTAAAGAATGCGTTCGTGTACCGTTCTAATATTTTCGAAGCTCCGTTCGGGAAGTATGCTTACCGAATGGTAGAACGCCAGCGCGAAAAGGCTTGTTCTACAGAAGTGCCAAATTATACTGAAGCAGAAAAGGTTCGTGAAAAGTTATTCACTGAGCCATACTCTATTATCTTAGACCCGTTTGGACGTGGACAGGCACTCTACATCCCCAATAAACTTGTCTTGCCATTCCGGACATCCGTGCTTCCAGATTCAGATGTGCCACGCATATGGGGATTCTCTGATCTGAAACTGCCGTCGTACGACACAATGAAAGATATCCTACAGAAAGCAGAATCAACAACTACAGGATACGGATACCAGGATGCGTTGTACGACTCAGCAGGGAAACGGTCAGAAATCTTGACGACTAGTGGACTACGTGTTCCTGTCCTACCTGAAAAAGTCGGAACGGGTGAAGTGACTGATACCATTCCAACGGTAAACAAGATAGGAGAAGATGTGTTGGTATCTGGACTTCCAAACTCTGTTCTGAAAGAGAAGTATTCGGAAATATCGTACGATGCAGAAGTCTTGGAGTTTTTGGTGTTTCAGTTATCGACTGACCTGCAGAATGAAGAGTACCGTGATCTGCGTACGGCACTACGAACTCTAAATCGCAAAGAACTCGAAAGCTTATTGAAAAAATGGTACGATCGTGTTACCCAGTTTGTGGATATCAAGGATTCACGGGAATTCATTTCCAAGATCCGCACACCATGTGGCCAGTTCGCAAAGAAGGATTGTAAAGGTAACCTTTGTGGATGGGACGGAAAGGTATGCCGAATCCAAATCAAAAAATCAGTCAAGGAAGACCAGTTATTTAACCGGCTCTTCTCTGCTGTATTTGGTAATTCAAAAATTAGAGCTGTAGTCCTTGATGGACGCACGACTCCTTTTTTCAGTACGATTTTGTACCTTGAGCTTCCTCATGAACATATTGTGACCGATAAACAGCTTTAGACATCGTCAACATTAATCTCCTCCTCACGTCCCTCGAACTCGAATCCGCCCTCATTCGCTGTCGTCCGAGTCGTGAGATCAGTTTGGTCAGTGACAAGCGATGTGATATTGGGGTGAATGAACGTCAGCTCCTCGATCTTAGAAAGATCTTCGCGGGAAACCATGGCCACCATCTCAAGCGCCAAAGCACCGACAACGCCAGTCTTAGCAACTAGAATAAATACGCCTGGAATCACCAGCATCGACTTCTTAGCTCTACCGGTAAACCTGCCGGGGATCTTAGCCTGCTCAACAAATACCTTATCGCCTCGCGAGTACACTACCTCAATTCTAGCGTTGCCCACAGTCTTAATGACCCGCGCAACGTAGATTTCATCGTCTAGTTCTTCATCCTTCTTCAACTGCTTCAAATCATAAATATAATTGGAAATAAGATCGTCGCTCTTACGCTTCGACGAACCTCCAGAATGACGCGGCATTTTATACTCTTTGTGGGATTACACTCATTAAATCCGTTTTACCAGTACTTACGGCGTCCACCGGCCATACCGGGCAAGGCAGACAGGAGACCGGGAGGAGGTGCCGTCACCTTGAGGTATCCATTGTAGAGGCAATAACCTCCTAATCCTAGAGCAACAACGCGCCAGAACCAGGTCATTACACTGCCACCGGCTGGATTACCAACGATTCCGGCAATAGTGATGGTGAGAAGGTAGGCGCCAAGGAGAATCAGAAAAATACCTAGGAAGTCCATTTATTCTAAGCAGATATTTACCGCCGACGGAGTCCGCCTACGCCCATAAACGTGGGCTGAGGAGGATACAGCGTCTGGTACCCGAAATACATGTTGATCAGACCTGAAATGATATAGAACCAATCAAAGACCCAATCGGCCGTAGACGCAGGGTGGTGCGTAATCATCCAGTAGATCGTGTACCCAATCACTACGAGTCCAAACAGCAATAGAACCGATCCTACAAATGGACCGAGCATTTGTTATATAAACCTATTTTATGCGACCGTTTGGCTCATAAAATAGTTTTTCAACCGATTTGTTTTATATCAGGGGAACGTCCACCACCAGTTTTAGGTTAAACTGGAAACTCTTTACGCCTTCACCTCCGTCTTGAGGAAGTGGACCTTCAGGAACGACTGGAGGTTCAGGTACGTGACCTCCTGGCCATCCTTGACGCGGAGGAGCTTGCCGAGCTTGGCATCGGGGATGATGCGGCGCTTGAAGCTGGGGTCAAAGCACGAGTGCTCCTTCACGTACGTCGCGATGTACTTCGTGACATCCGTCTGGCTCTTCTGCGACTTAGGCGAGAGGCCCATGAAGCTCGCGAGCTCATCGGAGATCGGACGGAGCTTGAGGAAGGCGTTGTTGGCGCGGCGAGCCTCCCAAGCCGTGCGCTCCTCGGCCGTCATGTCCTCCGGGTTCTTCTTGACACGGCGCTTGGAGTTGCGGGCATCACGCTTGAGCGCCTTGACGGCCTCAGCGGCCTCGGCGACTAGCGCGCGAACACGCGTCGTCGTCTCCGTGCCTAGCGCCTTCAGGCTGTCCTGGAGCGTCGCTAGGATCGTGGCGGCAGAGCGCGTCTCGGCATCCGCAACTACGGCAGGCGCAGCAGCGGGCGCATCGGCAACTACGGGGACAGTTACCTCGGCCTTCGCGGCGGCCTTACGAGGGGCCTTGGCGGCAGCGGGGCTACGACCACGGGCGGCGACTGGCGCTGAGGTGGCAGCTGGGGTGGTGGCAGGGGCAGGAGCGGTCTTCTTGGCGGCGGTCATCGTGTTTGACTTAATGGCAGACTTTGAAGATGACATTTCTAACGCGGTTGTTATACTACCATTACTCCTTACCTGTTTAAATCACATTCTGCAGACGGAGCTGATAATTATGAAACACACTGTATAATTTTCAGGACAATCGTACAAAATCGACAAAAGTAGCCTAGAAGTAGCCCAAGATGCCTGAGTTCGCTGAGATCGGCCTTTTTCAAAATTGGATAACACACTTTTTAGCCATGTGACGTACTGATACCGTCTAGAACCCGCAGGATGTTCAGAAGCAAACGATATTAAATCCTGCTTTATTAAATTCAGCATGACGTACAACTGAGACCGGTTCAGAGACGCAAACAATAAATGGTTCATATCAAAGAACCCGTTCTCTTCAATGATCTGACATACGGTCAACCATTTTTCCGAAACAAGAGCGGCAAACGTTTCGGATTTGGGAGTATCGTGATAATTCTCCAACCCTAACTTCTTTCGTATCCGACATACGTCTCGTAATCGCCTTCTTGTTTCAATGCTCAGTGCCTGACGAGTATACGGATTGGCAGGAATCGTAGAGTGTTTCAGGATTTGGTACATACTTCGAACATCGAACCACCACAACTTATCGGCTTCTCGGAATGAAAAATAGTTAAGAGGATGAACCTTATTCTTTTCGTCCAGTGTTACCAGTTCTTCCGTATTATGGCACTCCTTGCGGTTCAGAACACCTTCTCCGGCCAACTTCAACCGCTTACGCATAAAATATCCTCGCCATACCTTCTGCAGTAAAATGGCATGGTTCTTACCATTATTGACTTCTGCCCATAATCGCTTCACCTTTGCTTTGGCGTGCTTTCCGCAGAACAGAAGACCCTTAATGGCCTGAGAAGGACACTGTTCCAAACTTGTCTTGTTCTTACAAGACGCACATACTACCATTATTTACTTTTCCTATTTCCTTTCCTGTAAAACGTAAATTTGGTTTCATTTTCCCGAAAACGGATTTACACCTTTCTAACGTATACAGATCACAACAACAAGCAAAGATGAACGGTCCTATCCATTCCAACTCTATCAATGTCAATGACGTAACGTTCCAGGTCGGTCTGCCTAAGGCAGGTCGTAATCCCCCAATTAGCATGCGCTACAACGGCAACAGCCTACTTATCCGCCTGCCCCGTGTGGGTTACCCTGGCGGTGTTCTCGTCCGTGAGGGTGAGACCGGTATGAAGACGTATACGCTGATCGGTTCCCTCAAGGGCGCTGATCCGTATGCCAAGGAGCGTTCAGCTGGTGCCGATGATCTCGGCAAGCTGTACAACCTCCTCAAGGATCTGGATGAGCATATCATCAAGGCTGCTGTGGAGAACAGCCCCAAGTGGTTCGGCAAGAAGCGCTCTGAGGAGGCAATCCGCGATGCGTTCAAGCCAATCCTAAGCGTGTCGACCGACAAGGTCGATGGCGAGTATGTGCCCAATGGCAAGTATCCTCCCAGCTTCCGCGTCAAGGTTCCAGTGTACGACAATCGCGTTTCGACGGAGATCGTCGATGCGTCTCGCAACCCAGTGACGTATGTCACGCCAGAGTCTCTGACCTCCATCTTCCCCAAGGGTGTTGAGGCGAACCTCGTAGTCAGCGGCAGCATTTATGTGATTGCTGGCGGTGGCTTTGGTGTTACGTGGCGTCTGACGGCTGCTCAGGTATTCCCTCAGGTTCGCCGTACGGCGGCGCAGATGTTCGACGATGAGTCGGCTGCGCCTCCTACTGTGGTAGAGGATGAGGAGTCTCAGGCTCCTGCTCAGGCACCAACTCAGAATGATGAGGATGAAGGCTATGGTGGTGGTCAGGCTCAGTCTGAGTCTGCTCCAGCTCCGTCTCCGGCTCCGGCTTCGGCAGTTCGTTCCCGCCGTAAGCCGGCTGGGGCGGGTGCACCTTAGACCAAACGCGTGAATCAGGTGGCGCAGTATACATAATAAAAGACTCATCTACAAATAGTACCGAGCAATCGGCAATGTATGGTCTTTTTATTTCCGAACAACCGTTCAGAGATAAAAGCGACTTTTTGCCACACTTTGTGCACTCGTGAATTTCAGGCATGTTCTGAATCATTGAAGGTGTAATGATTCGGATATTCGTATGCAGGGTTCGATCAATCACTGTCTTGAAATCGTCTTCCAGACAATCCTGGTATGCTTCATTCGAAAGCACTGACCAAAGCGTAGCATCCTTCGTCTTCCAATCTTCCTGAAACAAAGTTGAAAATGGGTCATTACGAAACCACAAAGCATGAAAGATCGCTGGGTTTTCGGGATCGTGTTCTGCTAGACCGACTCTTTTTACTTCATCGTACAGCCAATAAACGTTCCACTCAAACGATTTATCCAGCGAACCGCGATAAACGTCTCGGCCATTATAGTTCCACTCTTCGGCATCATAATCATCATCGTGATCAGCTATGTCTTCCGAGATATCTCGGTAAACATAGTCGGGTTTTAGGATAGAATACATTGTTATGTGAAAAGTTAATCAAACTTGACAGTTACACGCACATTGTGACGGGTCATGGACTTCGTAGCAGAATGGGAAAGCTCATGACGTTTCTTCTTAGGACCTTCTACATCCTTGGCTTCGTGTAGCCTGGTCTCCATATCTGCATGAACGGTTTCGCGGTGCTGCTCTAGGTAATCCAGAACTTCATCAGTGAGTGCCCACTCAAAAAAGTTCAGCTGGCCAACTGTCGTATCCATATCGTGGAACTTAATACGCTTCCACCGGCAGAAAGGGTCAAACATCTTTTTGCTATAGGCCTTCAGATGAGACTTGTACGACAGGTAAACAATCACGTGCTTATTTGCCTTGGTCATGTACGAGATATTGAACTTCTTGGCATAATTGGTCACAAACCAGTCAATCAGTCGCAGAGACAGGTTTGAGTTTCCGGATAGAATATCACGTACGCGATCAGTATTCTTTGCGTTATAGAATCGTTCTAGGCGATAAAGTACCCATTGTTCCTGGCTTTGGATTTCCATTTACTAACGTTCGTCAGAAGCACGAAAATGGTTATACTCCATCATCATTGCGGCTCTTGAAGTACTCTTTTACTTTCTCTGCAATTTCGGGATCGGTAATTTGAAATAATCCACTTTCGTCTTCTTTCAGTATATCGCGCACATCGGTAACATCTTTAAAAATAGAGTGCCGGTCAAAATACCTACGGTTTGAGATTGCCCCATGATATAAATGGTATATATCTCCTTTAATATACGATATCTTGGGACGAGTTGTAATAGATCTACAAAAATCAATATACGCAGGAACTTCGTACTTCGAATTTACATCAGATATAACAAGATCAGACTTTTGTCCAATCCATCCCATTATTGATAACGAATCACCACTTCCAACAACACAGTACTGAAAAAACCCGAACTGATTATAACATTCGCGTTTAAATGCCCAAGCAAACCCTACGTGACAACCATAACCAATCGTTCTAGTTTTTGAGAAGAATTTAACGACTGTTTCGGATTGTCTGATATTTTTCGTATATGTAAGATCTAACCAATTAGCAGTTTCGTAAGGATGTACAATATCGTATGTATCTAACGATGCCGAAAGGTCATCATACCAATTAAGATTACCGAATAGAACATCGGCATCTAGAAATACGAGTTTGGTATACTTTGCTGGAACTTGCTTTTCCAAAAGGTAACAAAGCCGTTCTTTATGAAACAAAACACTATCTGACTTAATTCTGAAAGATTTGTATATTGCAGGTTTATCGCTGTACACTTCAATAGTAAACATAGGTATCTGAGCTAACTGCATCATATTTTGGACGTAAAGAAAATTCATCAGTATTCGTTTAGAATTTGAGGAGTTGAAGTAGACGAAGCATACGGCCATATCTTTTTGTCTAGGCATATTGTACCGTATATCCCTGATATCAAAGTCCAAAAGTTTTACTGGATTTTCAGGAGGAACTTCTTGACGCAATAAATGGGCTATTTGACCAAACTTCTTTCTGAAATCTGATACGGATGTATTAGCATCCTGTGTTTCCATTAATATGAAAACCGATTTAATATCGCAAGATTAGTTCATACTAAGAATGGACTTAGATAAAGTAGAACAGATACTATTTCTTTATGGACAGGATGATCAGCGTACAGCTGCTTGGCACACTAAACGTGGTGAGATGCTAACTGCATCAGAAATTTATAAGGCAGTACACGATGCTTCACCTGCACTAAAACACGAAATTGTGATGTCAAAGCTTGTTCCGCGTCAGCAACAGCAGACCGGATTTGGTCCTAAAGCTCTTCTTTGGGGAACTCGATTTGAGCCTATTGCCAAATACATTTACACAACTTATCTCCAGGGAGGAGTTCAAATCGTGGATACGACATGTATTCCCCACCGCGAGCATTCTTTCTTGGGAGCTTCGCCAGACGGAATTCTAGTAACTGCTGATAAGAATGATTATCGCTACGGTAAGCTTGTAGAGTTCAAGTGTCCCATCTCCCGCGACTTCTCAGACACGACTCCTATCCCCACAACGTATTACCATCAAATGCAGCTGCAGCTGGAGTGTACAGATATGGACGAGTGTGACTATGTTGAGATCAAGTTTAAGGAGGTAACATATACTGAATGGCTAGAATCAACCGCTCAGTATAAGTCTTGGTTTGCGGTGGCAGAAAATGGCCGTGTAGTGTACCGTGACTTGGACGATACTCGGGACGTAGGAACTTGGCGCAAAGAAATGATGTCAAATTTGGAAACTGAGTGGTGGACTACAGTTTACTGGGTATTTGAAAAGCATCGCATCGCTACAGTTCCACGTGACCGTAACTGGCTCCCAACTAACTTGAACAGTTTCCGTGAGATTTGGAATATGGTTCAGCAGCACCGTACATCGGGAACGCTACCTGAACATCCTAAGGAGAAGACGATTCTAACTCTGTAGTCAGAGGAACTGCCAAGAAATTTGCCGATGGAAGAGGAACTATATTATAATTTAATTCAAGTAATACTTGCATTATATCTTTAGATGTTTCGGTATAAAACCCGAGCATATTAACTGTTTTTACTTTATCGTTTTTCTCGAAAAAAATAACTGGTCGGTCTTTAGTTATTGTCTTTAAAGCACCATCAATTACGAAATCTTCAAATCCTTCCACATCTATTTTGATAAAATCTATTTTTTTATCAAACTTTAGTGAATCAACGGTCTGGATCTCGATAGGATCTCCGCCTAACCCAATTTGTAACCCTCCAAAATTAAAATTGTGGGTATTATTTAGTGGGATATGGGTATTATCGCCATCAACACACTTATTATGCATAGAAGCAGAACAGTGTTTATTACCAAGCGCAATGTTGAATGCGTGCACTCTGTCATGTAAGTTATTCAAGGCTATATTGCACTTAAGCAAATCAAATATAACCTTTTGGGGTTCAAACGCAAAAATTTCACACGCCGGATTGATTGAACTGTACATGATTGAATGTGACCCACAGTGAGCACCTATATCAAGAATGGTGTTTGACTTCTTGATTATATTGGAAAGAAATGTCTCGACAAGTTCTTCTTCAAAAATATGACCTTGTTCCAGACAACATGAAAAAAACATATCGGTAGTTAAATACATCATTTTGCCATACCGAGTTGTGTTTAATCCTACCTTAAACATTACAGATTTACCATAAACAATGTGTAAATATAAGTCTTACTTAATTATACAGTACTTTTACGTATGATTTGACTAATGATCGGAAAAAATCCAAGTTCAGTCATAACTTTCTTCTTAACTTCCCTGATCTTATCAATGCGCTGAGACCACCAATCTTCTTCTACAGCCTGCTGAATAATCTCAGCTGCCTTTAGGGGATCGTCTGGTAACCGCACAAACGCCTGGGGATCAATGTGATCTTCTAGGTTAGGACATCCCCAATAAAATGGCAAGCATTCGCAGATCAGCGGTTCCCAGATTTTTTCGGTAGCATAATTGATTTCCGAGTTATTCTCGATTGCCACTGCGTACTTATACTTGGAATACACGTTGTACCGATTGTCGTCGGGCACTTGGCCGCGATAAAGCAGCATAGAGTGATAATTCTCTTTGCCGTATACATCAATCTTTCCGCCGCCCACCACATCCAGCCTGAATCTGTGCCCAGTATCGTGCTTCTTGTGGCTCAGGATAATACATGCATCATTCTGCTTTGAAGGAAAGTTTACCAAATCACCCTTCAGTGTCCACTGAGCAGGGTTTAGAAACTTACGATTATGGACGTGGAGAAACTTCGAAGAATCCGGGTTTGACCATGCGCCCCAGGTCTTTACACCCCACCGTTTCTTGTTATCATAGACCCAAGGCTCCATCTGAAAAATTATGCTTTTTTTTGGGTCGTAGACTTCTTCAGCATGGGGCATATTCACAATCACGTAATAGTCTGCCTCATCTTTCCAAGTAAGTTCCATGTCTGTTCCCATGGGTCCAAACTCCCGAGCCATTTCTCGAGATGACTGCCAATTTCCGATAAGCTTGAGGCTAAGAGGCTTCTCTGCCGTATTCTTGATATAAATTCCATCCGCATTACTAAAATATTGAGATGGCTGCAGAGAGCTCTTATCAATTTTGGTCTTAAAGAAGCCCAGAGTATTGAACCCAGCACAATTTGGGTCAGACATAGCTACCGCCTTAAGCTCTTCAACATTTCCACGCTTGAAGAATAAATCATTACCAATTTGGTCAACGCCCTGGACAAACGTGAAATCTTCTACGATATTATTGAAATCTAGAGATGCCTTTTCTTTTTGAATATCGGTATCTACATCTTGCGTAGTACGTTCATACCAATCAGTAAAAACAAGCTGAGGCCGTAGTTCCATACATTTCAGTTCACGACAGATCTTTACAACGTAATCAATTCCATGCTTAATTCCATTCTTGGCAATATAATCTACGAGAATCTGAGCACCTTTACGATTAATCGAATAACCGAACGTGCCACCAACGTACAGGTCATACTGAAGAGGTTGAACGCTCATATCCAAGCTTTCCTTAACGTAAACGTCTTTGGTTACTTCGCGATTTGCACTGAACATACTGTATCCCAAAAGTAGGTAATCGCATTTCTTAAATGCGTCACCCTTCTTCAACACTTCAAATTTCGCTTTGAATTTAGGTACCAGAGTGATATCGTCTTCAAAAATTACGTAATAGTCATCATTGCTGGCTAGAAGAGATTTCCACAGGTTGTAGTGGGAAAGTGCACACCCAATGAACCCTACATTCGACCCAAAATCATTGCCTTCAAATAAGGTCTTAAGCTCAGTCGTAGGCTTGAGCGCCTTTCCATCAACAGCTTCCACGAACTCGTAATCAGTAAACCCAATATTCGCAAGTTGAACCGTCATAGCATCCTTTCGGTCGGGACGGCGTTTAAGATTCACGATCTTCATGGTTTTCTCTTGATTGAATTGGCTTTCATTATTTAAGTCGTATGCGTTCTTTACTGTCTTATCATTGCGTTCAGATGTTAGCCGGCCAGTATGACGGCACGTGACCATATCGAAGAATGCAGACTTATATCCTGCATTTACCCACTTTGTAGCATAGTCCATCTCGAAGAACGTATTAGGACTATCGTAATTGCCAAGACTCAGGATAGTCTGGACATCAATCATACTTGGACGGAAACTGTAATGCGGCCAATAATGGCAATTACGGTAAGGAAACTGTCCAATCTTGTAATCGTGCACTGCAAATCCAGGACTTACTGGCAAGTAGCCTCGCATATCTACGTCACGAATCGTCTCCGCGTACGCGCGATTAAATAAGACTTGCTTGATCTCAGTCTGAGATTCCAGAAACTTCATTGAATCTTGGACATACGAACGCTTAACGTGAAACAAGAAATCGTCTTCCATATGAATCCAGTACTTAGGCTTCAATTCATTCAACTTATTCCAAATAATGTTCATGCTTTCGCGGTGACCCTTCTCTGCCTGAGTTTTGTGGTAAAAGGTCATCCAAGGATACATCTTCTTCATCTTGGCACGATCGTCTTTCGATGAGTTGTCATCAACACAAAACCATGACTCGATTTGGTCAGCATCTGTCCAATGGTTCAAGATAGAGTTCACAGTTTCCGTGAACAAGTCAAGACGCTTGCACGATGTAATTGTAAGAATAATGCCTTTCTTAGCAGGGTTAGGTTTGAACTTAGAAGGTTTCGTTAGCAGAACCCGGTTCTTCTTAAACAGCATATCCCAGAGAACAGACGTTTCGCGTGGTTCGTCGCACGACTGAATATAGTTCGTTAAGGAATAAAACATAGATAGCGTATTCGTATCGTCGTTCAGTTCGGACACTTGAAACCGTAAATTCTTACATGCTCGATCAAGAATAGCTGGCTGGGCAATATTATTAGTTATAATTCGCTTAACGCACTCGTATGAAACTTTACGGTTTCCAATAGAGAAAGCACTGATACTTACATTGAACTCCAGAACATCCCGGTAAAAATCGCTGAACAAAAACAGCTTATCTTGTGGGTTCTTGTTGTAGTTCTTATGCTTCTCGTACAGCAACATAACCAAAGAATGTAGTCCAGCATCCTTCAGCATTTCTATCGCAAAAATGATTCCCTCAGTACGATCTGGATCAAACTGCTCAGATTTCAGAAAATACTCCAGGGCTTTCTGGAAGTTGCTTTTGCCACGGTACTGAAACCCCAGCATAATACATGCGTAATACTTCTCTTGAACCCAGGTATTCAACTTATCGGCTACAAGCGTATACCATTCAATTGCATCGTCTGATTTATTTGCATCCTTAAAACTTTGGGCACAGTAGAAGGCATACCGATTCGCTAACCCACCTTTTGTTTCAAGATCCTTCTTGTATGCTGCTTTCAGAACTAGAGCATCTTTTAGATACTTATCTTTATCGCGACTACGTGATCCAGTCTTTCCCGAATCAACATAATAATCTCCTTCAATCGTTCCTTCAGTCGGAGATCCCTGCTCCAGAGATAGGTACTCGTGAAGAACACCCATAAACTTGGTCTTCTTATGAGCAGTCAGAAGCAGTGGACGGTAGTATGTGAATCCGTGCCCAAACTTCAGCTTATAGAAATCGTGTGTCAGCTTTGGGATGTTAATTGTTCCATGAATTGTGTCATCGGCATCGAAGATGAAAATGTAGTCTGCCTTCTTATAAGCTCCCTGGAGTGCTAGGGTACGATTATGACCAAAATCACGCCACTCATGCTGCAACAGTTCGCCGGGGATATTTTGTTCCTTGAAGAAGTCCGTGATGATTTCTCGTGTATTATCGGTTGAACCCGTATCGCAGATTACCCAGTAAGAAAAGGTAATCTGTTTCACTAGTTTTTCAAGAGTTCCACGTATGACGTGTTCTTCGTCTTTTACGATCATATTAAGGCATATACTGCTCATTTTACTTATTAAGAATTCAGTGCTTAAGCCGGTACATACGAGTTCCAGGCGTTCACACGGTAAGGAGTCTCAATGCCGGGGGGATTTACCGGCATAGACTGAGTGGGCTTGAAGTTATTCGTCGTCTGCTCATAAGACGAAACCCGAGTCTGCTCTGTCTTCTTCTCATTCGTACGGTCAACGAACGAAGACTCAAAACCTTCGCGAGATGAGTACAGAACATATCCTACAACTGCCAGCCCAGCCAGAATTGCTACGAAAGCTAGGTTGCTCATTTATGTCTAGGGCGTAAAAAATGGAATGGCGTTTTCGTAGTTATCAAATAGTAAAGGAATGGACGACCGAGTTATGAAGACGCTAAAGGAAATGCTCACGGATCGCGGGATCAAGGGTGAAGTGATGGATCCCGTAACTCCAGCTATGGATGAGACGCAGATGTACAATTTCGGAGGCGTTCTTGTAGTGTACAGTACGAAGAACCGAGTGAACGGAATTATGCCGTTTGTAGAGTTCGCAAAAGAGAATGGGTTCACGTCCGGTATGATTATTATTAGTGAGACGTCGATCAGTGAGCGCGTGATGGATTCTCTCGTCAACTATATTGCAGATCGAGAGAATCCGTTCGTACAGGTGTTTCTTCTAGCAAGTCTGTACTTCAATATTTCCAAGCATCGTCTGGTACCCAAGCAGCGAGTACTCGATGATAAGGAGCGAACCGAAGTATCAAAGAAGTTTGATCTTACAAAGCTTCCCCGTATCGAGAGCCAGGATGCGATGGCTAAGTATCTTGGTGCTCGTCCTGGAGATATTGTGGAAGTTTTGGGAATGTGCGAGACGTCTGGGGAGAACAAACGCTGGCGAATTTGTGTAGCAGAAACAACAAATGGATAACCAGTTCACGACTTTATCCCGAAGTTATCGTGATAACTACCTTCAGTATTCGTTAACGGGAAACCAAACATATAAGAGCGCCTACGAAGCTGCTAAGCAGGGACTTGATAACATCATTCAGTCCATGACAACCGAGGTTGAAACGAATAGTTCCAATTTGAAGAACGCGGTCGGAGCAGATGCGGCGTCGCTTTTTCAAGATAAGCAGGCTGGTCTAAGTAACGTTGGCGGTGCTATTCATACCCAGAAGGATCGGGTTGTAGAAGCCCAGATGAGGCAGCCCCCAACTCCACCTGCTCCTTCTTACATAACCCAGTATCTGGTAATCTCAGGCCTTCTAGGCGCTATCGTCCTCCTACAGCTTGTGTAATACCCTGCTTGACGGTAGTAGCCAAACTGGTCGTCCAGGCAGCACGAATAGCCAACATTATCACAGCAAGGCACAGAATGCACAGGGCAAATAAATAGATATTATATGACGTCAGTGCGATAGCTAAATTGCTCTGGGTCGTAGCCTGGATCATTTTTAACGTCTGGAGTTTATCCATGGATTTCTTCATATCAGCATACTGCTTTTGGTATTTCACCAAGTCGTCAGTTAAAGAATCCATAGTCGCCGTATCAATATCTGACGTACCCTTGCTAAGAATTCCAAGTATACCGCGTATTTCTCCAGTCATGTTCTGATTCAGGCTAAGAACCTTCTGAATCAGTGCATTTTGAGACGCCGGATCTGGTTCCTGAATAGCTGCCGAGATTGCGGTAGAATATTCGGTCTTCAGCTGAGAATAGTGCGTCTGGAAGTTTTGTAGATCCGTCTGCCTCGTATCGTGAAAGGCTAGGAGATCCATTACTTTTCTCGGATACTAAATAAATGTCAAGTGTTGTATCACTGAACACTGGCCCAAACGGAAAAGGCCCGGCTACTGATTACTCGATGTTTCTGGAGATGAAGAAGCGTCGTGTACTCACGATTGGTGTGCCGGTAAAGAGCGCTGTAGGAAACGTCAACGGTATCAAGATCTCTGATCGCCCGATGCAGCGTGGATTTACCGACAATATCGTAACTCCTCGTCTCCACGTACACGGAGCGTACAAGAACTTCATAAATCCAAATGCCTGATAACTTTATAGAGCACAATAATAATGACAGATTTCCAATCTGCTTTTGATACTAATACGAGTGGTATCAATACCACATTAACGACCCAGCTATCTTCTGTCCAACAATGGGCGAACATACCTGGTTCTCTAGTCAAGGCTTCATCGTCGCAGGCCGGATATCTTTGGGGTTTCAACTCTGTTAACAAAGTCTACGTCTGCCAGCAGCCATGCACTGGTCAGTGGACAGAAGTGAACTTATCTAAGCTGTCTCCAACACAGACCCAGCAGACGGGATGTTACGGAACACCGGTCACTACTAGCCCTAGAAACTTCTTTTATCCGACGCCATGGCATCAATATTTGGCTCAGTTTGGTAATAATAACCCGAACTACGTTTCAACATCTCTCGATGGAGCCAAAGCTCTGTGTGCCAAAAACACGGGATGTCGTGGTATTTTTAGCTGGACGAATCCAAACGGGAAAGTGTTTACGGTATGGGACCAAGATCCAACACTAGGGAACTTAGCCGAAAATGATACTCCGGCTCAAGATGCTTCAAAATCCGGAACCTTTATTCCTATTGCTAGGTGCCCACCGCCACCACCACCAGCTAACGTAACGATCCTCGACATTGTGACTGATGAGACCAATGTATACATGCTCTTTTCAAATGGGTCAGCGACGTTCCTTGCGACCAAGACGGCCAATAATCAGACGGACTGGTCTATGAATCCAGTAGGCAATCCTACATTTGCGCCGGTCAATATCTTTTCAACCCATACGTACATTTGGTTACAGTCTGCCACGAATCAGAAGGTCAAGATTCCCAAGCCAGTGAATATGACCAATTCTATGCCGGTTGCTGATACGTCGGTCAAGATTACGTCTTCAAGCGCTACGGCATTGTATGGTGTTGACGGTACTGGAAAAGCCATGAAGTCTGATGAGACACTGCAGACGGGTTGGGCTCCTGTTTCGGGCCTTGCAGGTACTGCCGTAAAGTCGCTGGTCGGAGATCTTGATCAGCAGGGATTGTTCATTATAGATAACAATTCGCGGGTATCGGAGTGTGTTGGCGACTGCTCTACTAACAAAACTGTCCCAGTGAATACTCAGGGTTACCTGCCTCTGTACATGACTGCCGATCCCTCAACCAAACAGCTATGGATGACATCGTCTACGTCAGGAAGTGTAGGAAATATCTTTAACCGCGTAGGAAACCCAGACTATTCGTCTATCCTGAACACGGTCACGCCGCTAGATCAGAATCGTGATAAGGTGGTAGGAGATGTCAAGGACGAGTACAATAAGCAGACTCAGGTCATGACTGTGAATAAACAGATTGGAGACTTCCACGACTTATTTGCTAAGATATTTGGAGATGCCACTAAAGCTACTCAGGTAACCAATACCGAAATATCTAAGGTAGAAACTGATGTAGTCGGCAAGCAGATGCAGCTAAAAACCATAACGAACATTGAGCCGATTATTCAGAAGTTTGTTGTGACACTCGCAACAGCTGCTCTGGTCTATGCCGTTTTCTCGTTTCTCGGTTGGATTGTGCACGCTATTGTACTAGTCGTAATTGCTGTTGGAATTTACCTCTCTTTAAATAATGACATCAGTCTTTCCTCCCTGTGGGCCAGACTGCCTTAAAGAAAAAGAGCTAAAAGCTCTGAAAACTGCGATGGATGCCAATCCAAACAATGCTCAGGCTAAGACCGATTATTACACGAAATTATATGGTCAGGACTGGCTTCGTGAGCAAAAAGAGAAGACGGCGAAAGCAGAGGTAGATCCTCTACTCACATCGTACAGTTCCAAGTACGAAGATCTGACTACGCAGTTGAAATCTCAGGGACAGTTTTCTGGATTGGCTAAAGCGGTATCTTCGGATGGAGGGATTACGTACCTGGCACAAGATTACGAGGCGGAAAAATCGAAGGCCGATGTTCTAAATCGCCTGTGGGTTCTGAACGGAAAATCTACTTTTCTAGATCTTGATATTCTACGATCTTTACTGTACGTAGTCATCGGAATCCTTTCTCTGTACATTCTCATACTTGCATTCCAAAAGTATCGCAAGTACAGGTACGGTTACCGGTACGGAATGCCGACAAATTTTATGCCAGTAAATCGTCTGTATTAAAACTAATGGAGACCGCATATATCTTCCTAGCTGTTCTCGTATTCATAATGTATGGAGTCACCCTATGGTACTCATCCATTGAAGGATTCGAGGACGGAAAAAGTACGGAGTTACACGATTCCGAAATTTATGACGAGACGTACGCTGCTATCTACGATTCTCTTTGGAACTCCAACGAGCGTATCAAATACGAACAGGTATCGCTTCAGGATATCTGCTTAGCCGATCGCCAAACATCCGAAGTACGTGTTCTAGATATGTGCTGTGGAACTGCAAATCATGCTTGCTTCTTCCGTGATTTGGGAGTATCGTATCTTGGTGTTGATACGTCCGATGCAATGATAACTAAGGCTCGCGAACGGTGTTCGTCGGCCAAATTCAATAAGGGAGACGTAACTCTACCCCAACTCTTTTCGCCAAAATCGTACAGCCATTGTTTACTCCTGGGGTTCTCAATCTACATGTTCCAGAACCCACGTGTCTTATCGGATAACGCTTACCAGTGGCTCCAGCCCGGAGGATACTTTGTGGTTCATTTAATTGATCCTGACAAGTTTGATCCCTTACACGATCTTTCATCGCCATTCGCTGCCTTCTCACTCCAGAAGTATAACATCGAGCGCCAGTCTGAATCAGTCGTCTACTTTGATAAGTTCAAGTACACTGGCAAACTGGTAAAGAAACCAAATGAAGATGATGCTTCATACGATGAAGTTCTTTCATACTACGATGCTGCCGACAATGGGGGAATCAAGTATCGCGAGAACAAGTTATCCATGAATATGCCTTCAAAGGAGCGTATGATGGATATCATCAAGACGTCTGGATTTACTCACGTAGAAAACGTAGACCTTGTGCGTTGCGGTAAGGAGTACCAGTATCTTTGCTATTTCCGTAAATAATGAACCCCGTCGTATCTGACGGCCGAACAGTTGCCGATTTTCAAAAATTTACTTTCTCTGGACATTTGCGGACACACGTCTACAAAGTTCTGGACGAGAACATTAAACTAGGTCATGCTGATTACGCAGGATACTGGACGTTGGAACTTTTGTGTTCTGGATTAGTTCATTCTATGTGGCAAACTTTATTCGAATCATCGGCCAAGCACATTAATCGTGCTGCCCCAAATGTGTTTTTGTACTTAGTTCAGGCATACGAGAAGTTCGCTCCCTACCAAGATCAGTACTCTCTTCTTGCTATGACCGATATGCGTAACAATATTCCAGTTCGTCAAATGGTTTGTGAAGCAGCAGCTACGGTTGCCCTAACTCGCAAGAATAAATTGATGTATTTGCCAACCATCAAACCTGAACACGATTTTCAGCAGGTAACTATTACCGAAAACTTGAAAGCTCCTTCCTCAAACTATGTCCGTCATCTGATCAAGCCAGAAGATCCTCTGGACTTATACGTTTCACTAAACGAACTGGCTTATTGCTTACGACCTGAATCTCGGGATTTTACGAGAGCTCTTTACTGGATTTCTTGGATTTTGAAGTTTTCAAGCATGTACAAGCTCACAAAGAAAGTTCAACTAGATTGTGCTTATCGTCCTAACCCTTACATCCAGGACGCAAATGCCCGACACGTAATTTGGATATTTTGGGATATTATTCAGAATTCGTCTAGATCTTCGCCACAAGCAGGAGTTCTGGCGCCGTACGTTGATGCGCTGTACAAACTCCACTGTTTGAGATGGAATCCTAGTGTCCTGAAATCCCGTATGTGTTTTCTGGTTTGTGCCTGTCTATTTATTTGTGAAAGCAATACTTTAGATATTCATTACCCGGTTCCGCAAGATATTATGACAGTCAAGGGAATCGTGGAAAGTGTTCCACAGTGGATTAATTCTATCATTCAGACTCAGAAGACATTTTCTACGTAACACATAAATGTTCAGCCGCAAGTTTGTACACTCCGCCACTCTAGCCGTCGTATTCTTTCTCCTCAGCTCACCCATTACCTACCGTCTAGTTGACCGTCTAGTTGGCGCGGTAGTTAGTGCGGTAGCCCCTCATTCTGCCGAGACGCTGAAGGTAGCGCATGCAGGATGCCCGACGACCTACGGCTTAGCTGTTCACGCGGTAGTGTTCGGCGTAGTATCCTACTACCTGCTCCACCAGAACTAAAACGGAAACGTTTACACACCACTCTTCCTAAATAAAAAATGAAGATCCTAGTCTTCGATACAGAAACTACGGGTCTTCCGAAAGATTACAGTATAACAGCTTACCAATCCCCTAACAACTGGCCACACATTGTGTCCATTTCTTGGGCCGTTATAGATTCTACTACGAATACTGTCGTGAAAAGCCATTCGTATATTGTTCGACCAGATAAGTGGACGATTCCCACCGAAGCATCAAACATTCACGGAATCACGCAAGCCCAAGCTTTAAATTTTGGAATTCCGCTTCGAGATGTGATGGAGGCATTTAATGGAGAACAGTTTGATGTGATGGTAGCGCACAACATGAAGTTTGATCTGAATGTAGTGGTAAACGCTATTCTTTGGGATTTAGGTATTCCGTTCAATGGATTCACTAAACGAAAGTTTTGTACGATGGAAATCGGCAAGACAATGTGCAAGCTTCCTGGACGGTATGGTCACAAGTACCCCAAACTATCCGAACTTTACACCCATGTGGTAGGTCATCCTCCAAAAACCGACCAGCTTCATAATGCATTGTTCGATACACTGTATCTCTGTGAAATCGTCCAGAAATCGTCGGAAATACGGATTCAAATGGGTCTAGAGTCTATAGTAACAAAGAATGCGAATCAAGCGGTTCAACGGACGGAAAACGCCATTCAATCTTCCAGCAATTCGGGAAACCAAGGAGGTTCAGGTTCTGTGGTGCGATGATGGATGGGCATACATTCCCCAAATGAAGATTCGTCGTCACTTTGTCACGTCTGATACAGACGTGCTAGAATACACTGAAGAAGTATGGGATGGTGTAGTTCCGGCTAAAGTCTTGTATAATGAAACAATCGTTCACTCGGTCTACAACCATAAGAAGATGTGGATGGAGGTATCGAATCAGTACTCTGAACTGTACGTTATACACGAGGTCTGAAAAAACTACCCGAACAACAAATGATAGCATTAGAAATTCTGTATGTGGCTCTGGCTACAGTAGCCGTACTGGGTCTACTACAGGTTTTTGCATATGTAGCGACTCGCGTACTCTACCCTCCTGAACCCCAGATCATTTATCGCAATGTCCCTGTTCAGATGCAGGCACCTCCTCCACCACCTCCGCCAGTTCATTCGCCTTATCTCCAGCAGGGGCCGCCACAGTTACCCAAAAACGAACCTGCTTTAACCCAGCAAACTCAGGAAGTAAAACTACCCGAATATGAACCGCGCAAGCCAGCTTCAGACTCTCTACGCCTGGACGCCGAGCTCCCGGCTGGTATTCAAGAAACCCGTCCCCCAGGGCTCTAAAACGTTCAGAGTACCACAAACTACCGGAACATCAGGATGGATCATATTTACTTACGAAAACGCTATTCCCGTGTGTCTTTGGATGACCGCACAGGAGTGTCGCCGTATTCCGTGTATTGTAGATGAACGTATTTGCGGGGATACCTTTCTCAGAGCAGAAAAGATGGCTCCATACGAATTCGTGATTTCCGATATCTTTATCTTCAACTCTAATTGCGTCTTTGCCTGCTCTAGTTTTGAGCAGAGGTACAATTGGCTAAAAACACTTATGGATACATTCATCTACCCGTCAAAGTACCTGACCAAATTTGTTCATAAGAAAGATCTAACGAATCACAAGACTAGAGGATACGAAGAGCACCTAGATGAGCCAGGGAAGCACGGATACTTTGTAGACTCAGATGACCGACAAGATATTGTGAAACTTCCCATTCCAGATTGCTATGAAGTGAAAGAAGGAGGATATCTCAAAGTCCCCGACCTGAAAACCTCGGCGTTTCTGCGTTCGAAAGGTTCGGCGTTCAAACTACGGTGTTCGAAGAATGATGACGGATCATGGACGGTTCTGGAAAACATTCCTCATATAGATTAAATGGCTCGTAAGGGTTCGTCTAAGAAGCGCATGACTCGTCGCCGTACTCTACGTGGCGGATACTATGGATTTGATGGCGCTCTAGCTACTGGCGCGGCTAACTGGGGGCACAAGTCGGAGATGGGCGATTTTGTTGCCAATTCGTCCCGTGGCGGCAATAATGCTATCCTCGGTGCTGGACGTAAGCGCAAGTCCAGGAAGGGAAGCAAGAAGAGCCGCAAGACTCGTCGCGTCAAGCGTGGAGGCGGTAAGTTTGGCGGTGTATCGGCCTCGTTTGAGGGTAATGGCGTAGCTGGCATGGCCGACTACGCTGGTCGTACGTCTCGTGATAATGTAGGTACGGCAGCCGGTGGACAGTTTAATGACTTTGGCGCGAAACCCGGTTCTACCTTTTGAAGTTTTGTCAACGCTTAATAAATAATGGACACGTTAATTGCCGGTCTGCTTTTTGCCGTAGTGGCGGTTTTTCTATACCAGCGTCATCTCACGACAATGATCGGATGGGTCATTTTGGGATACATTCTAGCGTATCATGTAGGTAAGCTGAGCCACACGCTTTCCGTGATAGTTGGCTTAGTCCTAGTCTACCTGATCTCAATGGTCACGAAGAGGACGTTTGAGGGTTTTGAAGATGAGAAGGAGGAGAAGGAGGAGAAGCACGAGAAGGGTAAGGGTGAGTCAAAGAAGGATGACCCGGCACCAGCCCCTCCTAAGACGTCTGATCCGCATGTAGATGTCGGTACAACTATCCTACATGCATATCGTAATTTGACTCCTGAGCAGATTGGGGGTATGCGCCGTGACACGAAGGAGCTCATGGGACTACAGAAGGAACTGATGGGCTCTTTATCTGAGATGAAGCCGGCGATTGAGCAGGGTGCTGAGCTCTTAAGCACGTTTAGCCAGTTTTTCGGTAAGGATAAGGCGTAAACGTTGCATTCCATCAGCATACACATAAGAATGATACAGCGGTTCATTCGTAGCAACAAACGGACCACCAATGGACCTGACTAATCGTTTCCATTCGTGAATCTCGGCTTGCAGTAGCGTATACTCAACCCATTCTGCCCAAATATTGAAGGTTTTATAGAAAGAATACATACTGAACATACTTGGCATCTCTCTGTTCCAAATAGATGTCACAATTGTTATCATTGGACTCACAACCATATCCACCCACAGCATTATGCGGCTGATAAAGTCTTCGGGATTAAAAATCTTATTCAGACGGGAATACACATCTGCCTTTTTGAAATAGTCATCATGCAAGGCAACATATGATACAACTTCACTCGTCATCCGAGTCTTCAGGAGCTGATTCGAAGGGATCATCTATTACAAATCCAGCCGACGGAAATTCCTTCTCTTCTAACGTCTTAGCATCCAAGTACTTCCATGAAACATTCTTGGAAGACGTAACTATTTCTAGCCAGGCCGGAGTTATGCTTACACCGTAAACTACAGTTTCGTTAATATCCGTCGTATAATCTACAACGTTTCCATCTTCAGACGTTGCACCGATCCATAGCCAAGGAAGGGATGTTACCGGAACGGCATCCTCTTTCTTGATTTGTGAAAAAAGTATAGTCTCTACACGCCTACAGCACCAAAACAATTGGCGGTAGATCCAAACTACAGGAGATAGCATTTAATTTAGTAAGTAGAATCCTGTGAAAGCGGTAGCGCGCCAACCTCATCCTTTAGGGTAGATACCATTCCATCGCGGTTCTTCTTGTTGTCACCCGTTAGCGAGAACTTCTCACGCATTAGAAGTCCTACCTGACGATCAATGCCCAGACCCAGGGAGATAGACGTAGCCAGGGCGACCATGATGAATGGCGTCGCGACAATCGCCCAAGAGACTACACCCAGATCGACTGAGCACAGGGCATCAAGGATGACTACACCGGCAACACCCATCACGACCTTGCCGGCAGCCGTGGCGAACAACCCTAGCGTCAGATCCAGACCGACGTGGACTACAATGTACAGCAGGTAGAGCAGCGCAGGAGGGCAGAGTGCGTCAATGAAACGCATCTTAAGGTTATTTACATCTATACAACAAAAATGAACAAGAACATCCAGACAATTATAGAATTGACCGGGTGTTCAGAAGACGACGCCATGCGAGTTTATGCTGAAACAAATGACGTTGAAGATGCCGTAGATAAATTACTACCTCCTGCTAAGGTTCTGACTCGCAAGTATTATGATGCCATCAGGCCAGTGCGCGTATATACGCAAGAAGAGCAGGAAATTAAGAAGTTACGTGATACCCTGAAAAAGATGGACGACGAACGCCTCACTTCTTTAAATCCACGCGGGTTCGTGGTACCAAGCGCGCCGAATACCCACCGCGAAGGAATGGCTCTACAAAGTAATTGTGATCAGGAATGTCAGCTACCCGTTCATCAATCAGAGGCTCAAACACAGGGAACTGCTTGTCAGTTACCGTCTGAATGCTCTTCCGGTTTGCCGTAGAATGACCAAACATAACGCGGCTCTGATCATCAATTGCCTCTAGGCTTCCCATGCCCAGGTTAGGCGTAGTAGCAAAGGGACGGGCAAACACCTGCTTGGGTCCTTTCATACGCACCGTACCGGGAGCACCGAATAGAAGCTCAGACTGCGTATCAATCTCGCATCCACCCTCAGGCGAGTTACCGTAGTTTCCCTTAGGAACGAGTCCGGGAATTGAGGCGGCAACCGCCCAGTCGTTTCCGCATCCGGAAGGAGTGGCTGCCTTTAAGGTTGCAGTATTGGCCTCGTTACGCGCTACGTCCCGCGAAGCTTCGCCCTGACGAGTATTGGCGTACAGAAACGGTAGTCCATAATTAGACGACATCTTGTTATTATAAAACGAATTTAACTCCAGAGAACTTACACTGAGTAACTATGTTGCTCCAACCCTGTGATTGGCTGGAATGCGACTCTAAAGAGAGGAAGTATATTGTAGATGTGTTTGGTAGACTGGATGACGATCGCGTCGCAAAAATTCGGCTTACTGGATTCCACCCGTACTTCTACCTCCGATCGGAGGAAGGCGAAACAAAGGACGCAATGTACACGAGCATCGGATCTATGATGTCCAAAGAAGGCAAGTTTCTTAGTGGGATGAAAATCACCCAGGAAATGAAGCTGGATGCTATGCGTGGATTCAGTGGACTAAGTCCAATCAAAGTTTGGAAACTGACGTTTAATGGCCTTATCATGATGAAGATGGTCGTGAAAGCCCTGAAGTCTGCTAAGCTAGGTAAGCGTGAAATCGTACTAGAAGATATTTACGAAGCAAATCTGCCTCCTTATATTCGTTTGTTTCACGAGATGGATATTTCTCCTGCTTCACCTATTTCGTTCGATGCAGAGGAAGAGGAGCCAGAAGAAGATGAGAATGTAGACGTATGCTTTACAGTCCCTTATGACGAAATTGAACCAGACGCATCTCGTAACGTTCCGCTATATATCGCGGGTTACGATATTGAGACCTATTCGGAATCTGGAAACTTTCCAGTCGCATCCAATCCGTCAGACGAGATTATCCAGATTGGTGTGTCTTTCCGATACACTGACGATCTGCTTTCATCATACAAGCGCTTCGTGTTTGTTTCTGGAACGTGTTCGCCTTCAAAGGATGACACGGTGACTTTCGTGAGCTGCCGAGATGAGAAGCATCTTCTCGAAGAGTTTATGAAGTGTGTTCGATTTGAGAATCCCGATATTATTGCCGGGTACAATACGTTTGGCTTTGATGACTCATATATTGCTGATCGGTGCGCTTACAATCGCCTTATCTTCAATATCGGCCGAGTTGAAATCGATGATTGGCGTAATAGAGGTTCGGTGACCTATGCACATACGGAAGCCAAGAAGTTCGAGCTAGCAAGTGGAACGTTTGCTGTACGGTACCTAAAAGTTCCGGGACGGTTGGCAATTGATCTTCTTCTGTCCGTCCGACGCGAACAGAACCTGGACTCTTACAAGCTGGATAGCGTAGCCAACACCTTCTTGCGAGACAAAGTCACGAAGGTCGTGATTATAACTGGAGAAAAGACGCAGATGTACGAGATCTTTACCAAGACAACTCGCGGACTGTTTAATGGCAATTTGGTCCGATTCGATATTATGACCAATACCACAAACCCTTACCGTGACGGAAAGAAGTTCTACGTGTCTGAAGTCAAGTCTAAGAGTTTCATCGTAGATACTGGAAATGACACTTTATTTGACGACCTGTCTGCCGACGAAATGACCAAGCTAGAGTGGTCATTCTCAAAGGACGATACGTCCGCACAGGAAATGTTTGCGTCTCATCGTGGATCAGCAGATGATCGAGCGGTGATTGCCAAGTACTGTATCCAGGATTGTGACCTAGTCCTCACGCTTATGGCCAAGCTGGATACGATTGTAAATGCTCGTGGTATGGCAGATGTATGTCGCGTACCTATTCAGTACATCTTCCTACGCGGCCAAGGAATCAAGATTTACTCGGCAGTCGTTTACCAAGCTTCTAAGCGTAACCAAATCATCATGACGCAAGAAGGTATCGAAGGCGATACGTCCTATGAAGGCGCGATTGTCCTGCCTCCCAAGATTGGAATGTATCTGGATCAACCCATCCCGGTTCTTGATTTTAACTCGCTGTACCCTTCGAATATGATTGCCTACAACTTGTCGCCAGATACTCTCGTGTACGTGAAGACCTTCAGTTCTACGGGGAAGAAATTGAAGCAAGAAGGACCTGACGGAGCTGATCTGGTAGCCAAAGGATTCAAGATCGACGAAGTATCGTATGATACCTTCGACGAAGAGAAGAAACCTTCCGGTCGTATCACGTGCGGATTCGTTCAGCCAAATGATGATCCTCGTACGGTAGGCGTTCTTCCTCTGACACTGGATATCCTGCTGAAGAAGCGTAAGGAGACACGTAAGTTGATTGAGAAGACTGATGACGATGCTCAGAAATCGGTACTGAATGGTCTGCAGCTAGCTTACAAGGTTGTAGCCAATTCAGTGTATGGCCAGTGTGGTTCGCGGACCTCACCTATCCGCAGACTAGAAGTAGCGGCGTGTACGACTGCAGTTGGGCGTCAGAAGATTTACGATGCCAAGAAGATCGTAGAGACTGAGTTTGGCGGTGAAGTGATTTATGGCGATACAGATTCTATCTTCATCAAGTTTGCCACGAAAGATCTGGCAGAGAGTATTGAGCTAGGTAAGAAGGCAGCAGAGAGAATTACAGCTTCGGGGCGAAAGGCGCATAAGATTGAGTATGAGAAGACATTCTACCCGTTCATTATATTCTGCCGGAAGCGGTACGTAGGTATGATGTACGAGGACGATATTACAAAATGTAAGCGCAAGACCATGGGTGTCGCACTCAAGCGACGCGATAACGCTCCGATCGTCAAGGATGTATTTGGCGGAGCACTGGATTCTCTGATGGAGCATCGTAACATTAAAGTCGCCGAGAAATTGGTTAAGGATATGCTCGTGAAGGTCATGAAGAACGAGTATCCGCTTGAGAAGTTTATCTTGTCCAAGCAGTTGCGAGACGATTATAAGAATCCTGGTCAGATCGCTCACCGAGTTCTGGCCGATCGGATGGAGGAGCGTGATGCAGGTAATAAGCCTCAGGTAGGCGATCGCTTGTCGTACGTCTACGTCGCCAACCGTCATGATGAGAAGAAGCAGGGCGATAAGATTGAGAGTGTGGATTACGTTCGTGAAAAGAAGCTGAAACCTGACGTGGACTTTTACATAACTAATCAAATCCAGAACCCAGTGGCTCAGCTGTTCGCTCTGGCCATTGAAGATTTGGAAGGGTACAAGAAGAGGGATTACGATACGTTCTTCAACGAGTACCGTGAAACTCTAGACGAAGAAGAAGCAACTCTGAAAGTCCTGAAGTTGAAGGAACGTGACTTGGATTCTCTTCTCTTCATGGGTGCTCAATACTTGAAGAAGCATAAGCGTGGTCCAATGGACATGTTCCTGAAACGCTAAGTGGTTTTCAAAGACCTAAACAAGTAAAATAAATGGACGAACGTATCATTGAATTGCTGATCGCTGTAATGAGTGCTCGTGAAGAGTTTTTAACTTCAGAGACTATTCGGACTATCAATTTCCCGTCTCGCGTCAATCTCATTGGTCGCTTTTTGAATACGGAAGCAGCGATTGTCGAAATCGCGAATCGTATTCATGCTACTAACATCTACGGCAATTTAACCAATGCTCTGCTTACGGTAACCTTACCAGCTGTAGGTGGTGCAGTGGCTCGTAATTTTTCAGATCCGGTGACTGTAACTGCTTCTACGAACCAGATCAACGAAGGGCTAGAAACTATTCAGACCGCTTCTTCTCCTTGTGCAATTTGTCAGGAGGCGATTTCTTCTGGCGGGGCCCGAATTCGTGCTTGTCGGCACGAGTACCATCGATCTTGTATTGTGAACTGGTTTTCGATGAGTGTCCGATGTCCAGTCTGTCGGCACGATATTCGTGAAATGGATCCGGAAGCCCGAACATCAACTGACGCATTACGAACATCCGCTCCACTGCCAACCCAGTCGGAGGACTCACAAACCTTGGAATAGTATCCGATTCTCCATACTGAATACGGTGCAACATCCTGCGGATATCATGATTACATTCCTTCATTAGGGTAGAAACATCTTCTTTAGGAAAGAATCCTTGCATATCTCCTGCTCTTGGTGGGAAACACCGTAAGTTATCAATATGCTCAGCATTTCGCTTAAAAATAGTTGGTAATTCGTTGCCTGTACAGATGATCGGGACTCGGCGCTGCGGATCGCGAATCCATTCAATAATCTTATTTTGGGCATGGGGGTCAGAACCGTCTACTTCGTCCAGAATCACACACGTCTTCCTATTTGTTCCACGAATGAAGGAATGAATATTTACAGCTGACCGACATGCATCCTTTATCTTTTCCACGTCTTCAAAGCTACGAATAGATTTGGAGGCGTTAATTTCCAGAGGGTCAAATCCGTAACTTCGGGCTGCAGATAAAGCTAGAGTTGTCTTACCTATTCCCGGTGGACCAGAAAGAATTATGGCCTTTTTGAAATCTCCTTGAAGGTATGTCTTTAAAGCTTCCTTTTCTTCCTTATAACCGATAACATCGTCTAATGTCGTTGGTCTAAAGACTTCCGAGTACATTACTGTCCTTATTCAAAACAATCTAAACGCATTATACGTACCAATAATGCGCATATAAGATAGTGGTTAATCACAGGCTCTTATAAGGCCTGTACCCGAGTTCGAATCTCGGTATGCGCATCTATGGGCAATGAGCCGCCCAGTCAGTACCACACATATGTGCTAGATTACACTTTGCTTCCGATGTCTTAAGCGTCGGAGTATTGGGATCGAACGGTGTGCATGACGTAGTGTACTGAGGCTCACACATATTAGAACCAGGATTCAATAACCATAATTCGGGACAAGGGCCTCCTTTACCTGGAGGAATTACCATCTGTGGGTTTATCACATACTTGTAGATGGCAAGCAACAAAAGAGTAACAAGTACTGAAACAACAACAGCGACAAAAACGTCGGTTGCTTTCATTCTTGTTTTTCTGAAGAGAAAGTAATGGAAGTCGCAAGGCACGTCATAGAAACGTACTTTAAAGATGTTCCAAATCCTTTGGTTCGTCATCACCTGGATTCATTCTCGGATTTACTGAGCACCAAAATTCCCAACTTCATTCGTGGTTGGAATCCTCATCTAGCCCGAATTCTGACTGACGGTCGCGAGATCCGAGTTTTTGTTGGAGGTAAGACTGGTGACAAGATCACTTATATTCCTCCGCTGGACGATACCGGTGCCGCAATTCTTCCTCATGCGTGCCGTCTAGATAACCGGACGTACTCTTTCGAAATCAAGGCTACCGTTGATATTGATTACGTGTTCGGGGACGAGGTTGAAACTCGATCATTTGAGGACGTATCTATTGGCCGTCTACCTCTTATGCTGAAAAGCCCACTCTGCTACCTCTCATCTATGACTCCTATGGAGCTATACGATGCCGGCGAGTGTAAGTTTGAGCTCGGAGGGTATTTCATCATTGGTGGATCGGAGAAGGTTCTTCTTACGCAAGAACGGTTAGCTGATAACATGTTCTATGCTTCCAAGCGTCCTCAAACGTCTGCTTCTCGTCCTCCAGTTGTTGGACGGGTAGAATCGGAAGAGGTGGAAACTAAAGTTGAGGGAGCTACGAAAGGTGAGCCAGACGAGTACATTGCCGGTATTCGTACGATCAACGAGTCTGGTACTCTCGGGCCATACTTCCACTTCCTAGTTCTGCCACCCAAAAACCTTCGGCCTTCTGATCCAGATCTGATTGCCAAGACTCCTGATTTTTCCACGTTTTACAAGAAACGTCTGTGCACAATTCAGTTACCTGGGTTTTCTAAACCGGTACCTATTGTGAGCGTATTCTGTGCTCTTGGAGTCACGAGCGACAAGGATATTTACGATACTATCTTTGCAGGTATTCCCGAAGACGAGCGCACGATTTATGACGAAACGTTTGCCGAAATCATGATGTCTCACCAGGTGTTTTTAGATCAGGAGATGAAGAAGGAGGAAGATCAGAATCAGGATCCTAACCTTTTGGTCTTGAAGCGTGTATGCCGTACGCCTACGCAGGCGGCAGTATATGTGAACCTGTACAACGATCTGTTCTCGCACTGTGAGCCACGTGCCGGAGAAAGTGCTTCGTCGCTGTACCGTCGCAAATCATACCTCCTCGGCAAGATGCTAAAAATGGCGATTGATGTTTCGCTGGGCGTAACTCCGAAGAGTGATCGTGATCATTACCGGTACAAGCGCCTATACGCTTCAGGCGACTTATGTTTCACCGAGTTCCGTCGGATTTATAAGCTGGTATCTGACGATATGCTGCTGCGTCTCGATCGGCGCATCGAGTTCGAGCGACAGACGTACGCTGGCAAGAAGTTAGTTAACTTAATTAACGATACGCCAAATACCTACTGGAAACCTTACCTATTCCTTTCGGAAATAGAGAAGTCTTTCAAGGGTAAGTGGGGAGGCAAGGATGGAGTGTCGCAAGAACTGTCTCGATTTGCTTACCTCGGCACAGTAGCCAATCTGCGTCGCGTGAATTTGGATATGGACAAGAATACTAAGGCACTAGAAGCTCGGCGTCTGCACGGAAGTTCTTGGGGATACATGTGCCCTTCCGATAATCCTGATGGCGGAAGCGTAGGTATGATCAAGTCTATGACTCTATTGTGTTCTATTACGACTGCGACTCCTTCATCTGTTGTTTTGGATCTAGTTAAGTCAGTTAAGACATTCAAGCCGTCTCATCTCATTCACCCATCAAAGTTCAGTCCGGCATGGACTCGCGTGTATATCAATTCAGATATGGTAGGAGTGTTTACGGCTGGAGCCGAAGATTTCCATTACGATATGATCCAGAAACGCCGATCCCGTGAAATTTCAAAGTTTGTCTCTTTGTGCTGGAATCGGCTAGATAACGAGTACATCATTTTTACTGATGCTGGTCGTGCCACTCGTCCCCTGTATCGCGAAGGAGTCAAGCCAGAAGCTGTTAAACGTATTTCTAAGTGGGCGGATTTTGACAGTAAGATTCTGGATTACGTTGATTCCCAGGAGACTGAGAGTTTGCGCGTACAGATGGAACCGTTCTCTGATCAGAAGTTATCGGAGATTCACGGCATCACCATCTTCTCTGCTTCCGGAAGTGTGATTCCCAACTCGGATTTCAACCAGGCTCCTCGTAACATGTTCTCATGCCAGCAGACCAAACACGCGTGTTCGTGGTACAATACTGCCTTCAGTAAACGATTCGATACCATTGCTACGTGGCTCAATTATCCCCAAATCCCGTTATCTCAAACTTGGACGACGCGTCACATTATGGGTAAGGATGGATGCTTAGGGTATGGCGAGAACTCGATTGTGGCTTTGGGAATTTATTCAGGGTACAATCAGGAAGATTCAATTATCCTGAACGATTCGGCTCTCAAGCGTGGAATGTTCAATACGACATACTACCATTCGTACGATGTTCAGGAAGAGATGATCAATATTATGGCACAGACGCATACTGAGTTTGGAAATATTGTGACCGATCCTCGCTATCGTGAAACTGTCGTGCCGCAGGAAGGTAAAGATTACTCTAAACTTGACGGCGATGGAATTATCAAGCAGGGATCGGAAGTCGATGAAGATACGATTCTAGTGTCTATTGTGACTCCGGTAACTAAGGGTGAAGAACAGGTAGGGTTCCGTGATAAGTCATACAAGCCTAAGCGCGGCCAGACTGGAAGGGTAGAAGCAGTATACCGGTACATTAATCGCGACGGACTTCGTGGAGTGAAGATTCGTATTGCCGAGAAGCGTGTACCGGTTTTGGGAGACAAGTTCTGTTCGCGCCACGGACAGAAGGGAACGGTTGGGTTTCGCTTAGCAGAAGAGGATATGCCGTACACATCATCGGGACTAAAGCCAGATATTATCGTGAATCCCCATGCTTTCCCAACACGCATGACGATCGGGCAGTTCATTGAAGGTATGGCTACAAAAGCCGGACTTCATGTTGGTTCTCTCGTTGACTCAACGCCTTTCTCTACGCAGAATCGTATTGGCGAAATCAAGGATCTGCTCACTAAATTAGGGTACCATCCGTACGGACACGAAATCATGTACAATGGCCAGACTGGAGAAATGATGGACGCCGAAATCTTTATTGGTCCGACCTACTACTTGCGTCTCAAACATATGGTGGAAGACAAGATCAATTACCGTGCACGTGGTCCCAAGACCATGCTGACCCATCAGCCAGTCGAAGGCCGAGCAAATGATGGTGGACTGCGTATCGGAGAAATGGAGCGCGACGGCCTCATTTCCCATGGCTTATCTAAGTTTTTGAATGAGAGCTTGATGGAGCGCTCAGACAAGTCAGAAACTTTATTACAGAAAGAAACTGGATATTTAGATTCAACGGCCGAGCTAGAAGGGTCGGTAATTACTACACCTTATGCTATCAGCTTACTGCTACGTGAGCTAGAATCCATGCATATCTCAGTTCGGCTCGCCTCATAGAAACGAATTTTATTGGATCAAGTTTATAAATGAACAAAGAAATGACTGACCATATGTACGTAACAAAGCGTAATGGCGATCGCGTTCCGGTCTCATTCGACGAGATTCTCCAGCGTGTCCGTAAACTATCGGACGGGCTTGAGCATGTTAACCCGGATCTAGTCGCCCAAAAGGTCTGTAATCAGCTTACTGACGGTATGCCAACTTCAAAGCTTGATGAGTTTGCCGCGGAAACGTGTGCAATGATGCAGGCACGGTATCACCCGAATTATGGTACTCTAGCGTCTCGTATTGTGATTGATAATCACCACAAGACGACTCCGGATAATTTGATGGAGTGTGTAGAGAAGCTCTACCATGGCAAGACCCAGATTGTTTCTGATGAGTATCATGATCTAGTTTGCAAGAATGCTTCGACGTACCAAGAGATGATTTGCTACGATTGCGACTATATGTTCGATTACTTTGGGTTCAAGACTCTTGAGCGCGGATACCTTCTGAAGGTAGATGGTGTGACGGTAGAACGTCCCCAGCATATGTGGATGCGTGTAGCTATCCAGCTCCATGCCGCAAACTTTGTGAAGGTGAAGGAAACCTATGATGCTCTGTCACGAGGATACTTCATTCACGCAACTCCTACGCTATTCAATTCGGGAACTCAAACTCCCCAGCTCAGCTCTTGCTTCCTAGTCCAGATGGCCGAGGATTCTATTCAGGGTATTTACAAGACTCTGGGCGACTGTGCTCAGATTTCCAAGTGGGCTGGTGGAATTGGTCTGTCAGTACATAACATCCGTGCTCGCGGCTCCAAGATTCACGGCACGAACGGTGAGTCTACTGGCCTAGTCCCCATGCTCAAGGTGTTCAACGATACTGCAAAGTACGTGAACCAGGGAGGTAAGCGCAACGGTTCGTTCGCTATCTACCTCGAGCCATGGCATGCAGATATCGAAGATTTCCTGCGTCTGCGTCTCAATCAGGGTGCCGAAGAGGATCGTGCTCGTGACCTATTCTACGGTCTGTGGATTCCCGATCTGTTCATGAAGCGGGTTGAGGCAAACGGAGATTGGACTCTGATGTGCCCGAAGGAATGCCCTGGACTAGACGATGTTTGGGGTGAGGCATTTGAGGCTCTGTATACGAAGTACGAGACTGAGGGTCGTGGACGCAAGAGTATTCCTGCGCAGAAGATCTGGCAGATGATTCTGGATTGCCAGATTCAGACGGGTAATCCTTACCTGTGCTACAAGGACGCCGCTAATCGTAAGTCCAATCAGCAGAATTTGGGTACGATCAAGTCGTCCAATCTGTGTACTGAGATCATGGAGTACACATCACCTAAGGAGACTGCGGTATGTAACCTAGGTTCACTGGCTCTACCCAAGTTCGTGGAGAATGGAGTCTTCGACTTCGAGAAGCTTCAGTTGTATACACGTGTTCTGGCTCGTAATCTGGATATCGTGATTGATAAGAACTTCTATCCTACTCCCGAGACTCGCGCTTCAAATATGCGTAATCGTCCCATCGGGATTGGTGTTCAGGGACTGGCCGATGTGTTTGCTCTGCTGCGTCTGCCATGGTCTTCTCCCGAAGCTTCAGCTCTGAATGCTAAAATCTTTGAGAATATTTATTACGCGGCCTGCCAGTCCAGTATTGAAAGTGCGGCGGCAAATACGGACGAAGCGTACTGGCGCGGAATGCCAGTAGTTGAGAAGGCTGGTCATTATGAGTCGTATCCTGGTTCTCCAATTTCTCGTGGCGAGTTCCAGTTTGATTTGTGGGGCGTAACTCCTACACTAGATTGGGAGTCTCTACGTCGTGAGATGTCGCGCTACGGAATCAGGAATTCGTTGCTGGTAGCTCCTATGCCGACTGCCTCAACCTCCCAGATCCTGGGCAATAACGAGTGCTTCGAACCATTCACGTCGAATCTTTATACTCGCCGTGTCCTCGCAGGAGACTTCATGGTGGTGAACAAGTATCTAGTCGCCGACCTGATTAAGTTGCGCCTGTGGAACTCGTGGATTCGGGAGCAGATTATGGTTCATAATGGTTCTATTCAGAGCATTGAGGAGATCCCCGATGATCTGAAGGAACTGTATAAGACTGCATGGGAAATCCCGCAGAAGACTCTAATTAATATGGCTCGCGATCGCGCTCCATTTATCTGCCAGTCACAGTCACTCAATCTGTTCCTGGTCGAGCCCACATATGCCAAGATTTCGTCTATGCATATTTACGCATGGAAGCAGGGACTCAAGACTGGATGTTATTATCTGCGTACAAAGGCCGCAGCCTCTGCCCAGAAATTCACCGTCGAGCCCTGCCAATCCTGTTCGGCCTGAAGAATTTCTTCTAGAAAGAGTATAAACCAAAATGGCCGACGCTGCTCCTGAAGTCACCGGTGGTGCTGCTCTCTCCCCTCTACCCCTAGGCGGCCGCCGCCGCTCCCACAAGAAGCTCCGCGTCGTCAAGAAGAAGACGGTGCGCCGCATGCTAAAGAAGATGGGACTGAAGATGCGCGGTGGCGCTGCGGGTGAGCTGACGCCCGATAAGCTCGCGGCCGATAAGTCCGCCGTTGGTGCCGTTGTACCCGCGGAGGGTGCTGCCGCGAAGGGTGGCCGCCGCCGCTCCCACAAGGGTCGCAAGAGCCACAAGCGCTCTCGCAAGATGTTCGGCCTCTTCTAAGCAGTAGGCGTAGCCTGCTCCTTAAGTTCCTCGCCAATCTGCGATACCATCGCAAACAATTTTTCATTGAACCCGTAATGGTTGCCATTCGGTTCCTTCATCGTAGGTGCACGGCGCGCTGAAGTGTTCTTGGGATGAACCAAACTTACAATAACGTCCTGGGGCGATAACTCACGACACATTTGCTCACGACCGTGAATGAATGCGTCTGCCTCTCCAATTTGGACATCATCCTGGAATCCACGCTGTTCCCAGAACTTCTTCGTGAAAATCAGGGTGGCTTCAGATACGCGCTTGGACTGCTCTAGCGTCATTGGAGGAACGTTCATGAACGAAGAATAGTTCGTGATATCGTAGCACGGAATCGTCGTACAGAATGCACACTCCTTCTTGGGCTCCTTCAGCATCATAGCCGTACGATGTAGAATCGAGTTGTTCGGGTACACATCGTCATCATCCATAAATGCCACAATATCGTACATCGCCTCCTTCACTCCTAGGTTACGCTTCTGTGAGATCGTCAACTTAGTCTCTGACCGAATATAGCGGACATTCGGAACTCCAAACAACGTATCCTCGATCGGATCATCGCCATCGTCTACAATCACCAACTCCAACTTGCTCTCGGGGTACGACTGGATCATGTACGAGTACTTGGCCAAAGGCATAAAGCTACGCCGATCCTTAGTCAGCATGACAATTGACACATCAGGAAGCACATCTTCCTTTGGCAGGGTATCCTTGAGAATGTAAGGCTGGATGTTGAGAGCAGGAAGCATGAGCTTCATACGGTCTACGAATGACTGGTGGTGAGCGCCATACAGTTCGCGGCAATGCTGGGAACCGATACGCTTGTACTTGAAATCGGTTTCCACATACAGCTCCAGAGCCTCAATAATTGACTGAACATCGGAGTCTACAAACGTACCTAGGCAATCAGGCTGAGCGACCTTACGCGACTCGCGCGAATAGAATACTCCTGATCCAAAAGCACCAACTAGATCTTCAGTGAATGGCCGAATAGGCGAGACTAGGACATTACATCCTGCAGACAAAGCCTCGTTCACGGCATGTCCAAACCCTTCCGTCAGAGACAGGCAAATACACAGTCCACACTCTAGAAACAGTTCATCATACGTATTCTCGTTCAGCGGCTTGGGGTACAGAACAACCTTGGACTTAATATCCTCGGGAACCGTGATCTGGATATCCGTGTCAGAGTAAGGAATGTGGAGCGTAGGAAGCTTGCGATACACGTCGGGCTTAGCCAGTAGACGCTGGTAAGCCTGTAGAATAGGCTTCGGATGGCGGTAAATGTTCTTACCTACAGGTACAATGGCCTTGTAATAATTCTTCTTATCTGTCTCAGGAATCCAGCGCTTATCGATCGACGTCCATCCAATATACTTGACGTTCGGACCGTGCTGCCTGAAAATCTCAAAACATTCCGTAGTCTTAGCCCACACCTCATCTACCTGGGAAATGTACGGAATCCAAGACTTGTACGTCCACTCGGGATTTGGGATCCAGATATTCTTTCCAGCATACGGAAACAGCGAAGGTGAAATGACTTCCATGAACACATTTACATCTGCGTCGGGGCACTCGGGAAGCATATAATGAACCCGAAAGAACTGAATATCTTCTCCAAGAGCCGCCGAGAACATTCCTCGCAGAATATGGACGTCGTGCATTAGCCCAGTGCGGGGCTTGAAGTTCGAAATGATATTGACCTTCATTTTATAGTTTTAGGACTTCCTGATTAAACGCCTTGTAACGCGTCCCGAAGGAATGCGGCGACGCAGAGTTTTTCCACGAGATCCTAAATACTTAATGTAGTCGTGCCAGTTGCGAGGCACGCATTCATTCAGGAATATACAAGGACGGTCACGAAACCATGAGGCATCTGTTAGGCCTGCCCATTTCCAAAACTCTACCGGCTCCTTGATCTCTCGTGCTTGAAGTTCCGTCGTTTCTGCAAGCTGACGACAGAGTACTTTCTGCTCAGGACTTTCAAAGCCGTAGTATGGCGAAAAGATATTGGTCTTGTAAGGTTCATCGGTAGAAAACTTCTTACCATCCCAGCCTACTTTCGTAATAGGTCGGAATGAGTCCCAAGTGGGCTCAAACACGTACAACGTTTGATCGAGTTTTCCGTATATGCGAGTGTGAAACTGACACACGTCCATTGATTACTTAAAAGAAGCTCTTTAGCTCACCTGTACGCGTGCCATAAACGTGAGGATTCATCGGGTTGGCGATGGGTGCAGCAAAGTCCTCTAGATCCTTACGGTAGAACATATGGAAATCTACCTCCGAGTAAACCTTGGCAGCAGCGTATCCAACTACACGAGAATTCAGATCGGTTAGCTCACCAGCAACTGCCGAAGGATTGTTCTGCGAGAACATCAGGTAGTAGCTGCGCATAATCAGCTTAAGATCATCGTCGTTCTGGCGATCAATATGGTACTTCCCTCCGCTCATCAGCAGAACCTGAGCCTGGATATCACTCTGCAGCTTATCGAGATTATCCTGGCTGAAAAATACCTGATTTAGAGGCGTCTCCTTGTGAATGTGACCTACCATATCCCACCGATTCGTCTGTCCAAACAGGGCAGGTCCATCGGAGTACATCTTGTAAGGTCGCGCTGCAAAATCCCGAAGACTAGGATCATTGATGTTAGATACAGCACCATTATGGGCTGGAGCCGGGTACTGCTGCGACGTAGACGTCATATTGTAACGGTTCTCGACGTGAGGATCCTGGATCTGCTCCAGAACTGACTTCTCCATTATATTACTACATCTGCAACAATTTTTCGTAGATGTTCGACTGCAGGATCTCGTTAATAGCCAAACTCATTGAGAATGATCCACCTTGCATGTCCAGAATTGCTCCGTACTGGTCTACTAAAGAAATTTCGAGTTTTTGGATATTTACAGGTTGTGGAAAGAAGAACTCTTTTGTGTCTGTATCCAGTGCAGTATTATCATACTGTACTTCAAATTTAGGGACAGTTAGAGGAACTTTCAAGAATGCTGCTAATTCAGTTTGGTCTGAGTATTGATGATGTACTTGAGCCCAATCATTAATAACAATATAGATGTACCGATCCTGTATGACATCTGGTCTTGTATTGGTTGTTAATGACCATACCGGTGGCATTAAAAGATTTGATTCCGAGATATTAAGAAGGGTATTATAAAATCCTAAATTGTATCCTAATCCATTTTGCGTAAACGCGTCTACTGTTTCAGGAAACTCAATATGAAACCTCCATGCAAAATTAAAAGTTAGTTTTAAACTTTGTGGATTCTGGATGATTGAGATTGAATTAGCGACTGAGCCGGTAATGCCTTTAACTAGAGCTTCTGCTGTTATTGCCTGCGCGATAGTTTCAATAAGACCGTTTGTTGGACCAGTGGCACCTGGCGTAGAAACAACATAGTTTCCATCAGGAATTGTTAAAGATAACGTATGCTCTACCGGATTAAAAGGATCTGTATCGTCATACACTATGAACTTCATCGTTGTGTTTTCCCGGCCAATTCCTGTTACACTATCTAGATGCGTAAATGTATAAAAGCTGTTCTCGAATTCTAACGACTGAACTTTTATAGAGGTCACGTTTTTATACTGCCTGGCAAGCATAACTGAAAACTGAGTTCCAGATGAATCTCCAAAATTTGCTGTAAGACTTTCGTTTGCCAAACACTGTTCGCGCGTTATACGGGCAGGAACTTTAATTGGGACTACACGGAACCTTCCGTCAATATTCACAATAGTTGTTCGGATATCCTTATTGTACCCATACGAAGCCTTACCTTGCTCGTTCGTTGACGGCGCAGGCTTTACAACGTTTTCAGGTTTCGTGCGGTTTCCTGCGAATTTATTGAAAGCTTCCTTATCTTGAACTTCATGATCATCGTACTTATCCTCGTCATAAGCGTCTACATCTTCCTCTTCGTAAAACCTATCAAATACATACTGATTGGCGGCATTCTCTTCGTATATATCAGCCAACAACTCGTGATACGTTGGTTGCTGGGCCATTCTTAATGTAAAGATAGGAATATGAAAATGTCAGGATAACATAAAATGCCGTATCAATCGGTGAGCCAATGGCTCTCACAGACCCAAACTGCATGTGCAGCACCGGGTTTGCCAGGTCCTACTGGTCCTGGTGTTACAGGATATACTGGTCCAACCGGTCCCGGCGGAACTGGTCCTCCTGGCGCAACTGGAGCTGGAGATACCGGCCCTACAGGTCCTATTGGTCCTACGGGAGACCAGGGCGATCAAGGAGTTACCGGTCCTACGGGTCCTATCGGTCCGCCTCAGGATTTTGACATCAATCCGATTGCGATTGGCCACTTAGCTGGAAATTCAGCACAGGCAAGTTATACAGTTGCAGTTGGATATCAGGCAGGGCTAACTAACCAGCAACTGAAAGCCGTTGCTATTGGACTTAATGCCGGACAGACAAATCAGGGATCAAATTGCGTTGCCATCGGTACCGATGCAGGGTATACTGGGCAGGCAGCTAATACGATTGTATTAAATGCTACTTCAGTTCCAGTTAATGGATCTTCTTTTTCAAGTGCATTTTATGTAGCACCTGTACGTGTAGACAATAGTCAAACTCTAGCTTTGGCGTATAATACTTCGACGAGTGAGATCGTTACAAGTAATGCTATTGCCGCCGGAACAACTTTACCCAATGGTACATCGCCAAGTGATTATATCTATTGGAGTGGGAGTGCATGGGTATTAGGCGATGCAAAGGTTCGCATTGGAGGTAATGCCGGTTCTACAAGTCAGGGAGCTCAATCAGTAGCTATTGGAAACTATGCCGGCCAATCACAGGGTTCTAGTGCTGTAGCAATTGGTGTATCTGCCGGACAGTTAAACCAGTCTAACTATGGAGTAGCGATAGGAAACTACGCCGGAAATACAGGGCAAGGGCTGTCTGCAGTTGCTATTGGATCTGGTGCTGGACAAACAAATCAGGGTACAAATGCTATTGCTATTGGAAGTAATGCCGGAAATAGCGGCCAGCCAGCAAGTACTATTGTACTGAATGCCAGTGGAGGTAGTTTGAATCCGGCAACGGCAAATGCTTTTTACGTGAATCCTGTACGCTCGGACAATGCTCAAACTCTGGCCTTGGCTTATAACGCTGCAACCAAAGAGATTGTTACAAGTACGGCCGTTGCTGCCGGAACAACCTTACCGAATGGATCATACCGAGGTGACTATATTTACTGGAGCGGAAGTGGTTGGGTTACAGGAGGCGGAAATATTAATATTGGAAGTAATGCCGGACAAACATCGCAAGGTACTTTTGCGACCGCGTTGGGATATCTAGCAGGACAAACATCCCAAGGTAATTATTCGGTAGCGGTTGGTAGAGCTACAGGAACAACAACCCAGGGCGCTAGCTCAGTAGCTATTGGAAACTATGCAGGCAATTCATCTCAGGGTGGTAGCTCAGTAGCTATTGGGTATAGTGCGGGACAATTAACTCAAGGTGCTAGCTCAGTAGCTATTGGTCTTAGTGCAGGATATTCAGGACAGCTAGCGAATTCAATAGCTATTGGCAACTATGCTGGGAACACAGTGCAAGGACTTCAGACTGTTGCGATTGGATCGGGTGCCGGTCAAACCAACCAGGGCAATTATGCAGTAGCTGTTGGAAATAACGCTGGAAATTCGGGTCAGGTAGCTAATTCGATTGCGATCAATGCACAATCCGGAGCATTGAATCCTGCAAATGCCGGCTTTTATGTCGATCCAGTACGGACTGATAATACCCAGACATTAGCTCTGGCATATAATCCTACATCGAGAGAGATCGTAACAAGTAATAATGTAGGTGGTTCAAGTAATGTTCTGGTCCGTACAGATTATCGTGGAGTAGCTGATTCCGTTCATACGCCCGCATACTATGCAGCTCAGTTAAATGGAACTAGATGCGAGTGGCGTAACGGTACTGATGTAGGATTGCCGCCTACTGGACCCGGTGGGTACTGGTATATTGAAACTCTGACTGGATATAGCCAAGATGGATCTGGAGGATGGCCAACCCAACGTGCAAGTAACGCTAGTTCTGATCAAAGATGGACGCGAATAGGTACTGGAGCAAATACATGGGGAGGTTGGGTTTGTCGATGGGGTGGAGGTACAGTCGAAACAGTCAATACGTCTGCAAACGGGTACGTATATATGGCCAATACAAATACAGGCACTGGATTTTTACAGTTACGCAATGACGGATCTGGCGGAATGGTGTTTGCCAATAATGCCGGCAACTTATCTATTAGTACAACAGGATACCTTCGTCTTTCGGCACTCAATGTACCGTACGATAACTCGTACATGGTACGTATTTCTCACGGAGGAGCTGTACCTGCAAACACACTCTCATTCTCTACAACCGGAGATGGTTTGAATGCTGGTGGTGTTTGGGGACAGATCTCTGACCGAACGATGAAACAAAATATCGTATCGGCACGATGTTATCTTGACGACATCTGTAAACTAAAGCCTAAGAAGTATAATCTTACGTTTGACCCAGAGAAAAAGTCTCATCTTGGATTTGTAGCCCAAGATGTAGAGGAAGTATTTCCAGGTCTAGTAAGTTCGGATTCTGAAACTGGCATTAAATCATTAAAAACATCTATTTTAATTCCCATGTTAGTTTCGTGTGTTCAGACTTTGAATAATAAGGTTACGACATTAGAATCCGAGTTGGCAGACATCAAGCGAATCTTAGCTTCGCTAGTTCCTCCTGCCAAAGCATAGCTCCATTCTTCTTCTCCAAATCCGCGATCTGAGTCTTCAAATCAGCTAGATCCTTCTCGTGCTTCAGGGCATGTTTCAGCGTTAGAGAAGCAATAGGCAAATTTAGCAAGTAATCATACCCATCTTTAATTTTATCGAACTTATCTCCTGCCAGAAGTCGGTCACACTCGTCGGCCGTCTTCTTGCGCAGTTCCGGACGGGGCTTATCCTCGCACTGCTGCCGAATGAATCGTACCACGTTCTCATGATACGGCAACTTATCGCGCAGTTCCTTCAACATATACGTGAGCCGATCGCGGTACAGTGCCAACCGAATCCCGCAGAACTCGCGCAGGATCTCACCGACGCTCTCATACTTGTGAATGACGCACTTGGAATTGAATGCGTGCATATTGGTCAGCTTGATCTTCTCAACCAGCAGCTTCTCTAGCGGAGCCACTCCAGCAGATCCCAGCTTGACCTTTACGAGTACGTCCGTGTCGGTAGACGTATCCGAGTAATCTTTGATGATTCCATCAGTCAGCATCTTATCGAGCTTCTCGCGGAAATCCATCGTCCAAGTTTCAATCGGGAGTTCGGAAATTACAAGTGTATCGCCTTCCAGCTTAAATAGTCCACGAACTTCGTAATCTTGGTCGCTAACTTTGCGAATGGTGCCTTTGAATTTGGAGTAGTACGGTGCGAACTCTCGCTCAAGTCCTGCACCGGTCTTGAGCCACTGAGTAATGGCGTCCTTAAGTTCTGCTGGATTGAACTGTGGGATGAAAGTAGAATATCCCGTTCCGATTCCTCGCGATCCATTGATTAGGAGCATAGGAAGAATTGGAGCATACCAATCGGGCTCAACTGGCATACCGTCGTCGTCGCGATACTTCAGGCATGGGAAGTCGTCTTGGGGTACAAGATTCTGGACATACGGCTGGAGAAAGGTGTGGATATAACGGGGTGATGCCGAATCCTTACCTCCCTGAAGCCGAGTGCCAAACTGTCCCTGCGGTACGAACCACGGCACATTGTTGGAACCCACGAAGTCCTGAGCCATACCTACAATCGCATCATTCAGCGATGCCTCACCGTGATGGTAGCCCGAGTGCTCAGAGACATATCCGGCAAACTGGGCAACACGAATCTCCTGCTTCAGATTACGCTTGAAAGCAGAGTACAGAATCTTACGTTGCGAAGTTTTGAGACCGTCCATCATGTTCGGGATTGATCGTTCCAAATTGTAGTTCGAGAAGTGAATGAGATCCTTATCCACGAAATCCTCATACTTCAGTGTCTTGGTATTGGGAATGATGTCGGCGCGATCGTACGTCTTCAGCCAGTCCTTGCGATCATCGGCCTTGGCCTTGTTGAAAGCCAGGTCAATGCGCTTATCGCTGTCTACATCGTACTCATACGGAATGATGTTGGGAACCTTGAAATACTCCTTCGCCTCGTCGCGCGTAGACGTACCCAATCCCTTATAATACTTCACCTTCCAGCCCTTAGAGGCATCCGTCTTACGCCACTCCTCGTATGCGTACTGCGTATAGAACGTCTTATGCTGAGCACCCTTATTCGCCTTCACGATGGGAGTAGCCATGTACGTAATGAACCCTGGGATCTTGATCAGTTCGTGCCACAGTTCGTGGAACATATTAATGAGCAGACCTCGAATGTGCGAGCCGTCATAATCCTGATCGGTCATGATCATGATCTTGCCGTACCGCAGACTCTTGAGATCCGTATACTTGCGACCCGACTCCAGACCCACAATCTTCTTCAAATTTGCGATCTCTTCCGTCATCTCCACTTTCTTGGCAGACGTATCCTTGACGTTCAGTAGCTTACCCTTGAGAGGGAATACACCGAAGAATCTCCGCTGATCTTGTGATAGACCCGATAGCGCCATAGCCTTAGCTGAATCTCCCTCAGTCAGAATCAGCGTACACTCGTGACTCTTGGCTGTGCCAGCGAATACTGCATCGTCCAGCTTAGGAATACCCGTGATCTTAGACTGCTTCTTGCCATCAGTCTTAGACGCCTCCTTGGTATCCTTGACAGCCTGCTGAGCCATCACCGTCTCCACGATGTTCAGTTTTAGAACCAGTTTCTTGAGATAGTCTTCAGAGAGCTTACAGCTTACCTTCGACGTCATCACCTCCTTGGTCTGCGAACTGAAATTCGGGTTCTCGACCGAACAGTTGATGAATACGGCCAGCGAATCGCGCACGAGTCCAGGACGTACTTTTATTTTCTTCTTTGTCTCCAAATGGCTCACAAAGTACGATACAATCTGATTTGTAATTTCGTCCACATGCTTGCCCGAACGAGTCCAAATGCCGTTGACAAAGCTCACACTAAAGAACTTGTCCGTCGGGGAATCACTGGCTGCAACCTGCCACCCGAGCTGAGGCACCTCTGTTACGAGGGGTGTGTTTTCCGGCAGGTACCAGGAGGCATAGGTTGCAAGATCGCGGAATTTGATATGTGTGCCGCACCATGTGACTTTAACTTCCTTCCCAACTGTCATTGCAAGGTCAAAGACGCGACGCTGAATAACCTGGAGAATCCCTGCAGGGATTGCCGCTGAGGTCCAACCAAATCGGCTGAAGTCTGGAGTCCACTCGATTTCCACAAACGGCTTGGTCTTGCAAGATGTTACCTTGGGAACTCCAATCTTGGTCATGTTATCCTCGAACGTCTGAACATACTTCAGTCCACGCACGCCATCTACAACAGTCAGAACCAGTTTCTTGGCAAAGATGTTTACAAGCTTTACGCCGTAACCGTTCTTACCACCTACCAGCTTCTTCTCAGACTTATCGTAGTTCGTCGAAGTCAGTAGCTCGCCAAAGATCATTTGGGGAATGTAGCAGCCGTATTCTGGATGCTTCTCAACATCGATAGACTCGCCATCATTACGAATAGTTACGGTCGTGTTTGTTACGTCAATTGCAATAAGCTTTACGGGATTTACGGAATTCTTCTGCTTCAGTCGGACCACGTGATCGTGGGCATTGACCAGAAGCTCGTCAAAGAGCTTATAGAATCCGGGATTGAATGGAATAGTCTCCATCTTAAAGCTCTCGCCATCTACTATGTACAGATCTTCATCTGCATTCTCAATACTGCCGATATAAGTATCGGGCAGGGAGAGAATATGTTCGCGGTGCGTGTGCTTACGGTACTGCTTTGATAAATCCATGGTTGTGTACTGGTCTATTTCTAGATATCCTTAAATTCGTTTTAGATGGCGTACTTGTACACTTTATTGAACGCCACATCCGATTCATCCCACATTCCATGATCTTTGAAACGCTGGACTTTCTCGGCCGTCGTTTTAAGGTAATTCGAGTGAACCATGCGGGCTTTACTTTGAATATTCAGATCAAAATATGTTTCACCATTAGGGTACTCTTCGCGGGAGAGTAAATTTACTACAACTGGTAAAAGTTTACGAGAAATATCGAAGGCGTGCTGATCGTTTGGCGTACCTTTTTGTGCCTTCAGCCAATTAATAGATTTGTCTATTATCTGCTTACTGAACGGTCCAGGTCTAGCTAAGAAAAATCCGGTACATAAAGCCCAACCATCATCTTGCATTACGAACGAACCAGGTTTCGACAGAATATCTCCTAAACAGTTCTGGAAAAACACGATATCGTTATCTACCCACAAAATCGTATCGAGATCCATATTCATACGTATAACTTCTAACTTACGAGTGGTTATATGTTTGAACTCAGTGGTAGAATACTCTGCCGCCGGTTTATTGCTATCGATAATATAGCAATGAAAAAGGTTCATCGGTAATCCACATTTCAGCGCAGAATTCAGCATATTTTTCATCATGGGAAGTTGGCCTTCGTTCGTCATACATACGATCCGCATCCCTTTAAACCTAGAAAACAAATTCGGTTTTGACGTTTTGCACATTAGTAACCTAAATGCCTCCTCGCAAAGCCAAGGCCCAAACGAAGCCTCAAATTGACGAATCGCCGGTTGTTTTTTTCCTGAAGGTTGTCGAGAATGAAGACAATTACATTATTCCAGCAGGGGATGTTACCTCCTATTCAGATATCCTGAACGCAGTTGAAAAGAATACCGAACGGTTCAATACTGATCTGCTTAAAGATGTACTTTCCAAGGTTCAAACTGTTCGGTACTCTCCCCAGACAGCTTGTTTTTGGTGCTGCCATACGTTTAACTGGGTACCTTGTGTACTTCCGGTTTCGTATGACGTATACAACAACATTTATACGTGCGAAGGCAACTACTGCTCTCCGGAGTGTGCGCTATCGTACCTTTACTCCGATAAAATCCCCGATTCTTCCAAGTGGAATCGTCATGCTCTTCTGAACCATATGTACTCTGAGCTATACAAGACTCGTACTCTGTCTCCTGCCCCACCACGAAGTCTGTTACGACTGTTTGGTGGACCACTGGATATTGAGCAGTATCGCGATTACATTACGTCAGATAACTACATCGTCCTTTCGGAAATTCATCCTATTCGTCTAGTCTTTCCTTCGATGAACGTTCAGGGACCGCTGCGTGATATCAAAAAGTACGTAAGCCTTTCGACTGACGTTGTTGAAAAAGCATCTGAGCAGTTACGTCTTAAGAGGTCTAAACCAATGAATGTAAATGTTCCTACGCTGGATATGTGTATGAAGCGGTCTTAACTAACAAATAGAATCACATGATTCTCTGGCATCTTGACTGCCTTAGCCCCATTTTCCTGGAACGGTTCTAGCCGAATCCTCTTGCGAGGTGGCTCATCTGCGTCCCAATGTTGTGGCCTAGGCCTCTTCAGAGCAGTAATCATATCAAATACTGCACGGAAGATTTGGAGCGCCTCGTTCATCTTGGTAGGTTCCATCTTATATTACCAACTATTTCCGTTTTCAGAGTTCTAACTTTGACAACGTAAATGCAGAGTACCGCGGATCTGATGCGGAATCAGATGATGATGACGATGGGAATGAGTATGGGTATGGGACGCAATCCACTGTACAGTTTTATAGGGATCAGTTTGTACGATAAGATCGTGGCGTCTTATCCTCAATGGTTTCCACGATTCCAGGAAATTTGTTGCCGCCGGAAACGATTGGAACCTTCTACACCTCCACCACCATCTAACAAACCTATTCGCGCCACAATCGAGTGTGAACGTGTTGTCAAGACGACCGGAAAGCAAACGAATCAGGCGGTTTCTGGAAGTCAGAGCCGAATGGATTCAGTCGTGTATTACGTGAGCACTATCCCTGCAATCCGAAACCTGCTGTTCATGAACTATCACGACTATCTACCTAACGAGTTTGAACCCATCATGGTAGAAAACGATATCTATTTCCAGCTCACTTCTTTGAAGCATAACGAGGGAGAACTCGATACTATAAAGTTTCGGATCTTTTGCTACGATCATGAGTCACAGTTCCTCCGAGATTTCGTAGAACGGTGTAATGCCGACTACGAGCGTAAGCAGGCTAATAAGTTGGGTACGTCTCTGTACTATTTTGATATGATGACATCTACCAAGAACAAGAAGTCTACTCAGAACACCCTGCCTACAACTCACCTGATTTACAACAAGCACAAGTTCCATACCACCCGTAATTTCCAGAACGTGTTCTTTGAACAGCGCCAGAAGGTATGTAAGCACGTAGAGTTCTTCTTGACCCGCAAGGATTGGTATGAGAAGAAGGGAATTCCGTATACGCTGGGATTTATGTTCCACGGCGATCCTGGGTGTGGCAAGACGTCATCCGTAAAAGCTATTGCCAATACTGCCCGTCGGCACATTATCAACATCCATCTAGCCCAAATTAAGACGAAAGCTCAGCTCACTCATCTTTTTTATAGCGAGGATATCTATGTTTACGACGGAGCTAAGACTGAGAAGTATACTATTCCTATCCATGAGCGTCTGTACGTCATTGAGGATATTGACGCAATGGGCGATGCTATCTTGAGTCGCAATTTCAAGAAGCCTGAGCCAAAGAAGGATAAGACTCCAGAAGAAGCTTGGGCTGCTGCACACGCTGATGATGAGCCTGAGCAAATTGATCTTTCGTTCCTGCTGAATCTCTTGGACGGTACACTGGAATCTTCGGGACGTATTATTGCTATTTCATCCAATTACCCTGAGCGAATTGATAAGGCTCTGATCCGGCCGGGACGTATTGATATGATCGTTCAGTTCCGGAAGTGTAATCGCGCTATCTTGCAGGAAATGATGACTAGTTTCTATGATCGGGAGTTTGAAGATTGGACTTCACCTGAGTTGGAGTACGTTTGGACACCAGCTGAAGTAAATCAGATTTTGTTCAGGAATTTTGATAAGCCTGAAGATGCGATTCTAGAACTTCAAACGTTGAAGCCTCGCGATTTATACGGGTTTGATACGGTGACTATTCCGACGTATACAGATTTTGAAAATAGCTTAGAGATGACTAAGTCTATTTTTCCCCATGGATAGCCTTCGCTAGACGAAGGATATTCTGAATGTACTTCCACACATGCTCCTTAGAAGCAGGACTCATGCTTTCAATGTACTGCCTGATCTTCTGAAAGATATTCATGTCAACATGGTTGGCATACTCTTCGAACTTGTAATCAATAAAGAACGACTCATCTGAGTTCATGATCTTATCTTCGAACTGCAGGACATTGTCCACAACATACTTTACTACCATAGATGGGTTGGTCATCTTCATGAGACCAAGAGTACTAGAAAACATAGAGAAGTCGGGATCGTCGGGGTACATTGCGCAAAGTTCCTTAGAGAACGACACAAACTGGTCGAAGAACGCGGAGATGAGAACCTTCTTCGACATTACTTTTATAGTATTAAAACCTCATAATAAGTAAATGGGTGAGCTAGATAGGCGCATTGTATTAGGGATTACGGCGGTTTCCCTTATCTTGCTCACACTTGTCATCATGTACATCATCCCAAAGTTTGTACCGGCAGAACAGCAGGATGAAGTTTCCCATATGACGATGGTAAGTTTCTCGTTATTCATGATGCTGTTCTCTATGGCTCAAGTTGAAATCAGTACGCCGAGTATCATCAATTTCTTGATTTTCGTGGCATTGATCGTGATTCAGTTTACGGGCATTTACTGGTGGATTCCAGCATATGTCCCTAAAGATAAATCTGTTCTCGTTATTCATTGGCTGTTCGTTATCAGTTCTTTCATTGTCGTACTCACAAATATTGTGACTACCGCTACCTTCAAGTCGGGAACGTATGCGATTGAAGCAGGATGGGGCGCCATTCCTCCAGAACAGCACGCTGGACGTCGTCGCAAGTAAATTTACTTACGCGAAACACCCGTGAACTCACTCTTGCGCTGATTATTCATCTGCTCTAGACGAGCCTGAACATCGGCATTCGTAGCCGACTTGGTCTTATCATCCAGCGTATTCTTAGACGTAGGGCCGCCTGATGACGGTAGACCGCCTGGCGTAGGTGCACCACTTGAACCGTCAAGGAACGTGTACCGGCTCGTACCTTCCTGATTCACAAATTGGCCAGGCGTATCCCATAAGGAATACGACTCGCCGATCATTCCCTGACCCTCAAATCCCCAAGCTGATAACTCTCCGAACTGGTTGGGGGCAGACACCCCGGCATCGTTCTTAGACGGAACTTCCTTCCGCGAATTGGTGGGCTTGGCAATATAGCCATAAATATCCTTACCTACAACCACTTCCTTGGTGTCGGGAACGTAGAGAGTCGGAACTGCCTTAAGCCATGCCGGGATCTGCTTGCGATCCAGAGTCTCGACCTGAACAAACTTGTACAGACCGCCCTTATTCAGGCCCTTAATAGTCTCAATAACCTGCTTTGAGTTAGCATCGCGCTCACTATAGAAGATATAAGGCTGCGACATTACAAGTTTTCAGGAAAAAAACGGATGGAACAATAACGAAATGGAGGAAGCAAAAATGCCGGAGATTCGAAATATCAAGACTCTCAACGATGGCCGTGATCTTACTGCCGAGCTGGTGCACTTTCCAGTAGGGTTTGTGAATGCTATTCGCCGTATCCTTCTTTCGGGAATACCGACTGTCGTGATCCGCGATGTCCAAATTTTGGACAATACGACTCAGATGCCACATGAGATGCTGAGGCATCGGATGGAAATGTTGCCCGTGAACGTCACACCCGACGAGTCCGGAGTCATCAAGGATGCCAAGATTGAGTTGCGCATGCCTGTGATCAAGGAGGCCAAGATTGTTACCACTGAGGATTTCACGGTCGAGTCCGGCCGTGAAGGTATTCTGATGAAGGATCCTGAGTTCGGAACTCCGTGCCTGTTTCTCAAGGTTCGGGCTGGCGAGAGTGTTCATATGACCGGTCGTCTTGCTGTAGAATCTGAGGGTGTTTCACAGGTTGAAACTGCCACCACGTCTTGGCACATCGATCCTGATATGGCTAAAGACCAGCGCAAGAAGCACATTGAGGATCATCCTGAAGATAAGGATGCTGATCGGTACTTTGATAACTTCCTCATTCAGCGCTGTTATTCCCGTGATGCAAAGGGACGTCCCAATTGGTTTAATCTCCAAATCAAGAGCGTAGGTGTTCTGAAGGCTCGTGAGCTACTTCGGCTTGCTGTTCAAATTCTGAAGAAGCGTATTGACGAATATGTCACACTAGCTCTCAAGAATATCAAGCACGAGAAGGATGAGGGAACATTCAGTGTATCTTTGGATATTGGCGGCCACACGGTTGGCGTACTCATGCAAGAGGTCATTTATGCCGACGAGGTTCAGTTCGTATCGTACGATATTCCTCATCCTCTCAAGCCCGAGATGGTTCTGCGGTTCAATACCAAGAAGGCGCCAGAGAAGGTGCTTGAAACCGCAAGGAAAACTATCGAGGAATATTGTTCACTCATAGATAACGATGGACGTAGTATTTGAATCCTCCGATCTGGAGATAATTGAATCATTTGACTTCGAAGAAGAAGTCCAAAGACCAGAAGAACTCCGGTTTTTCACTTTGGAAGAACAGCTTACGGATTATTTCCAGAAGGTTCTTCCTAAACGTAATCACGTAACCAAAGCCGAGCATTATAAAATCAAGAACGAAGTTGATCGTATTCGCAAGATTTACGAGGAGCTGGTCATTCTGACAGATACTGATTACCGTATAGATACGGAACGCCGAGAAATAGATGTTCCTTGGCTAATGTCCATTTATGGCGGATTTGATTTTGAGAAGTATCCGTACGCTGAACGTATCCATCCTCTGCATGAACCGACTGCTCGTCGTACTCCTAACGCTTACCCTGTTCTATTGGCATCTCTACCTCGTCCTTACCGCTCAGAAGGAACCGAGGGTGTTCCGGTAATCAAGCGTACAGAGCTAGTGAATGAAGAGGGAAAAGAAACTATCCGTGCACTGGGAAACTATGTGAAAACTAAGCGTGTGCTTCGTGATGATGGTAATGTAGAAGTGCATGATGTATCTGTCGCAAATACTGGCGACGATATTCGTCGAGTCGGATTTTTTATTGGCGAGCGTTTATCTATTCCCCACCCACTCGCTGATCACCCGTTCCTTTCATCCGGATCGGCAAATAAGATCATGACATCCGAACCGCTCAAAGAAGTATTCCCCACCATCGAAGCCATTATGTCTCATGCTGTTCCCGTAACGACTGATCCGTATGTCGAAGGCCACAAGTACCTGAAAGTTTATGACGTTCGCTTATCCGAGATTCCATGGAAATCATGGAAGGAACGGTTTCCTCCTGCTGACACGATCCAGTCTCAGCCGCCAGTACTGTCTATTGTATTCCCGAACGCTGATGAAGTAGCTCCTTCCGATAAGTTGGAGAAAGTATACGCTTCCAAATGGCCTAAGGCCGTATACCCTCGTATGTGGCTGATGGGGCAGGAAGATGCCGGGAAACTCGTTACTAAAATGCTTCTGTCCGATGCTGGAGATTTTGGGCTCATTGCTCCGGATTTAGTGAATGAACGTCCTACTATTCAGTTACCTGAATCTACACCTGCTGAATGTTTGCAGACTGGAACGTTCGAAGAGTTCTTGGCGTCTGGAGTGTTTCGCGCTCCTACTTACAAGTATAAGGACGATAAGGCAATCTTGGATACGCCGGGAGTATGTGCGCCTACTGCTTTCGTGACGCAGGAACGCCAGGAGTTTATTAATAAGGGTAAAAAGGCATGGACTGAAACTGCACGTACCAATATCCAAAAAGAGTATGTTGCATTGCTCAAGTTTTACCAGATGCCGAAAGAAACTACATCTACGACCGAATACGATAAATTCAAGATGCAGGCATCATCTGAGATGCGCGAGAACATTATCATTATTCTGAAAGATAATACGCTTCTACCACCAGACAAGTCTTACAATATCCGGCTCCTGACCAAAGAAATCACGCCGGTCAATAATGTGTTTCTAGATAAAGATGGTATTCTTCTGATTTGCGGACATACCCTAGCTCAGCTTGACGGTGAAATGGATGATCGGTTTGCCTTTTACAACAAATGGGCTACTCTGTACGAAGGTTCGCGAGTTTGTAAATCGTGTGGCGAGGAAATCAATTCAGATAACTATATTGCGCAGGAAGAGTACGATGATGATGGACACTTAGTAGTGAGCCACGATGTGCTTGCCGATACTCATTCTGAACACCCTACATTCGCCAGCTCTCTCACCCAGCTGAAGAACGTCTTTAATTTGGAGAATGCTGGTGAAGCTGTACTGTATCTCTTGCTAAACCGTCTCCAGGTCTTGCCAAACGAGTCTCAGCTCGTACCTGTTCTTGGATATATCCGCAAAGGATCTCTCGTTGCTAAACGTCTCCCAGGAACTGAACGTAATCGCTTTGAAGGTCTGCTGGGTATTGCCGGAATGGTCACGATTCTCCAAATCCATAACCCGTTCCTCATTCCTCGTCGTTCCTTCGGCAATAAGGTCGTGCGCCTCTCAGGATTCCCTCGCGATACTCTGGATGATAATGATACTCCAGTCCTCAACCTGATTTTGTCCGATCTGAAAGATATTCTGGAATCGTTCCCTACTTCTTTCAAGGAACCGCTTGCTACTATTCTGCGTGAAGTGTCGCGTAACCGCAAGAAAGTTCGTGAAGACTGTATTAAGTTCATTAAGAACGCGTACGCTCAATTCAAACCGCAGTTCGATTCAGCTAAGGAACGCGCACTGACGGTTTCTGAAACGGTTGATGTGAACCGTATTACGTTACCACTCATTATTCCCAAGAAAGCAGAGTTCAATCCTGGTGAGCGACATGGTACAGAGACGTTTGCCGAATGCGTGGGCACCAAGACTCGGTCAACGCTGATGGCTAAGATGTTACCTTCAGTTTCCCAGAAGTTTCCGGAGTTATGGAAGACGAAACCTACGTCTGAAGCCACGTATATTCAGCCAGAAGAAGTTACGGTGCGGTACACGTTCCCAGACAGGAAAGAGATTGAGAAGGGTGTTAAGATCGGATTCTCAAAGACTCTGAAACTTGAACTTATTCGCAAGTTCGTGGATAGTGATACTGATGGTATTGCCCTTCTATCTCTGCTTTCGCGACTACTGGATATCCTGGCTCCACTCCAGTTTTCCCCAAAGAAGATCCTGGAGTTCCGTAAGTTCATTGAGTCAATCAATCCTTTTGAAGACAAGTCTCTGTTCCGTGATGCTGTCAAGGGACGCATTTACGAACTGATTGACACCATTAAGTCCGATGGCAATTTACTGGAAGCCGTAAAGACTGCAATGAATCGTGATCTGGATATGAATATGATTCTGTTAACTAAAGAAGATTCCGAGAAGCAAGTAGAGATTCTCCGTGCTCGCGAACGTGAAACTCTCAAGGAACGTCTACGCCAGCTCACGGATACTGAGCGTGAAGTCACCAAGATGTTACTGGATATTGGTATTGCCCAGTACATTGTGACTAACGAAGATCGTCGGTTATTTGCCAAGGAACTCGGAATAGCCGAGACGATTGGAGATGATGATGTAAAAGCTGACGATGTGCCTGAAGGAGGGCACACGAATCGCGATTACTTTGAGGAAGATGTTCAATTGAATGAGAATGGTCAGCCAATTGAACCTGATCGTGGAGATTATGGCGATACTCGTGATCGACCATTTGATGATTATTCTAGGAGTGCCGATTACGATCTAGAAGATTAAAATATTATTGTTCACAAAGAAAATATAAATACTAAACTTGAATTTTCTCAAATTTGTACCTATTCTATCCAATTTCAAAAATCAAAGTGAATGTAGGAGAACTTGATACAAAGAAAATTTCGAGTTTCGTATTTTTATTTTATACATTTAAAATAAAAGAATGGGTCGGGGTCAATTTGGATGTGGATATTGTAATTTTTGGTGTGATACAAATGAAGAGACCAAAATACATTACCAATCTAAAGAGCACCTAGAATATATAACACGATGGTTTTGTTCATCGTGTCATATACAATTGTATAGTGCGAACGAATGGGATAAACATTTAACAACATCTAAACATAAAAGAAATAGTAATATAATGTTCAGTTGCGAGTTATGCAATTACACAACTGGAAAGGAAGCTCTCTTAAATCAACACAACCTAACGCAAAAGCATATACGCCGAGTTCAAGGTATCGTAAAACAAGATAAGTTTATCTGCCATACGTGTAACTATGAGACTTTTATTAAACATAGTTTAGAGATGCACCTTTTAAGCAAAACTCATCAAGACGCAGAGAAAGGCATTTTTAAAGTGAAGTTAGATGAATATACCTGCGAAGCGTGTAACTACAAGACTCCTTTTAAACAGAGTTTGCATACCCATACCTTGTCAAAGAAACATCGCAAAAATGTTGAATCAACGGCTCATACGCCAATTGGCATCTAATGAAGGCCAAGAATCTTCAATGGAGTTATTCTCCTCCTCAATCTTGCTTTCGGGAGCATCGACAATAGCAGTACCAAAATCAATAATGCGCGGCATACCGTCATCGGCCATAATCACGTTCTTGCCGTGAAGATCGCCATGAACAATCCCATTCTCATGCATGAGTTTAATAGCCTTGTAAAGATGATCTATCTGTTCCTTGGATTTCTCCGGCATAGGTAGTTTCTTACCCTTAGATTTCAGTTTCAGGAAAGCCGTCCATGATCGGGTCTTGCGCAGATCCGGGTTCCATACATCCGAACCTTTCAGAACAATTTCCGAATTCTTCTTGCTCTTGTAGGATACGCCATCCAGCTTATTCTCCTCGCTAAGAATTCCGGGCTCACAGTGCTCTGGGTAAAAAAAGTATTTTTGGTTAGGATCAATCTCCTTCAGTTTTCTGATTAAGCGAGGATGGTTACGGCTCACTACATCCTCTTTCAGATTACGTTTGGAAATACGAGTGACGTACTTGGACATATCACGACCATCACGGCAAGCAATCGGCGGATCTAAGATCGCAGCAAAATGTCCCTGAGCAAGAACTTTGCCGCCCTTACGAGTTTTACGCAAGCGGTTCTTTCCACGACGTGTACGTCCCATTATTCTATAGTCATTTTTTCTACTTGGTAGTTACGTTCCTTGTACAGCCTCAGCCGTTCTCCAAACTGTCGACGGAAAGCAGGATCTACAATATCTATGATTAGAGGATTTACAGCACGCTTGGTTTTCTCGGTACGCATAATACGTCCCACAATCTGGTCGACGTCCGGACGCGATGTGGCCATGACTAAAGTATTCAGAGTCGAAACGTCAAATCCTTCCTTGCACATTGCATACGTGGCAATCAGGATCTTCTTGGATTCACAGAACTTAGCACGTTCAGTCGCCTTGACTTTGCTTCCAAGAATACAAGCGTGTTCCTTCACTTTATCAGGTAAGCCTTCAAACAGAGTTTTCGTATGTTCTACTCTGTCTGTCAGTACTAGTATCTGTCTATCTTCCTGGGACAGATCGTCCAGTAAGTTTACGATAAGATCATTACGTGGTTTGTACTCGGCAACCTTATTGATCATCAAGGTAGTGAACATCACACCCTGGTTGTTATAAATAATGGCATTGTACTCTTCATCTTGCGGATCAAAGTCGTAGACTTCTACCCGGACTTTCTCATCCACTTTATCGGCCGTATTGGATCGGTAAAGCATCGGGCCTAGAAACCAGTTGATGACGTACATTAGTTTATCCTTGCGTTCCGGTGTAGCGGAAAGACCTAGCATATGCTTGGACGTCAGCTTGGACATAGTTCTTGAAAACGCCTCGGATGCAATATGGTGACACTCGTCTACGATAAGCAACCCAATATCATTAAACTGGTCAGGACAAACTGACTCGCGCATCACTCCTTGAATCATTGCAATCGTGATGTCTCTGTGGGATGTATATTTCCTTATGCTTGATGTAATAGACTGTAATGTTGCCGGAATATTCATAATTTTTGATAGTGTAGTAATCTCTTCATCTTTCATATTCTTTAGAAGCTTATAGTGTGGTGTATGGATATCGTTCCTATACTTAATAACGTCTCCGTCAATTCTAATTACAAAGTCCTGAATGAATGTATCTAAAGTACTATCTTCATTCCACATTCCAATTCGAGCTTTTGGCAAGAACGATTTAATTCGGTCAACCCATTGGTCGCGCAAGAATGTATTGTGAACTAGTACGATAGTCGGCATTTGGATTTGAGATGCGATGTACAGGGCACAAACAGTCTTACCTCCTCCAGTTTGGAGAGAGATAATACCGTCACGAGGTTCAGGGCACATATAAGAATTCACAACCTCTTTCTGGTTTTCGCGGATAGTTCCTGCAAACTCCCAAAAGCATGGATCAGTTTTTGGAACGTCTCGCTTTGTTTCAGTTATGGGTCCAAATTCACCAATTCCGTAATGTTTTGGAACGTATAAGTATTCTGCGTCTTCGGTGAACACTGGATACTTGGTCACAAATCGCGGTTGGACGAATACAGCAGGAATATACGGCTTGACATTCAAGACACCTTTTACGTGATGTAGATTGGGCACATCCCTTTTGGGGATTCTGTACCCTCTAGAGGTCAGCATTTTGAGAATTTGTGTTTTACTTGGATTCTATTCGTTTCCTACGATTTGTCGCACATATGGATGTAACCTGCGTGCTTCCTGTGCGAACCGACTATCCTTGAATGTAGAGATGACTTTCTCGCAATGTGCCAGCGTAAAGAAATCAACTAGGAATTCTACAGTTAGATCGTATTTGGATACCGTAAGTTCTTCTTTCGTAGCAAGATGGTTTCCTTTATTTGAAGAAAGAGCCGGAGTACCGAATACTACGGTGTGTGGATAGTACCGCTTCCAGATCTCAATAGAGTATGCATCATCGCCTACTACGATCATAGGTTTCGAAGCGTATGGGAATGCTCCTACCGCCATAAACTGGATACTGTGTTCTTTGCGTATAGTGTGCTTAGCCCGGTCAGTTCCACGCGCATGAACTCCAATACATGTAGCTAGGGGTACTTTCAGACGCTCTTTCATTCCAGCAATTACTTTCTTATCTACCACACGGAACGACCTTGCAAAGAATCCAGAATCCGCGTACAGGTTACGGCTGCGAACACACGAAAACACGATAACATCAACACTTTTATCTGCAGTAGCGAGATCAATATTGATACCTAACTGTTTATCCTGATTCAGTAGTTCCTGAGTCAACGGAGTCTCGATATTCCCTTTCCAGTATTTGGGATAGTAAGTCGCATCGGCAGGAATCTCGTCCAGAGAATTCAGAACGGGCATATTCACCAGCTTGAAGTAGGTATAAAACGATTCGCCGCCATGAGTCCAGGTAGGATCAGTCCAATCCACATATATTTTCAAGTTATTCTGCTGGGCGTAGTACACGCACATTTTAAGCGATTCTAATCTATCGCCAAACCCCAAAAATCCCTTCACGACCAAATATTTCATCCTTATAAAAACAAGACAAATGTATACTCACGGTTTAGTCGAGTACCTTGGCACGTCCCTGCTTATTGGAGCCGTAGCGTTCACCACAAATCCTATTTTTGTAGTCGCTGCTCTGGCTATTGCTATTGGGTTAGGAGGCAAGATCTCTGGAGGCCATTTCAACCCTGCAATTACGGCCTGGGCATTCTTAGCCGGTAAGATTAGCCAGTCTCGTGCCGTAGAACATCTGGTGGCTCAGCTGGCTGCTGCTCTGACGATCTGGGGCGCTCATTCCATGATCAAGGTGTAAAACGGAATTGTTTTCATGAATTCAGAAAAGGCTACAATAACAACTTATCAAGAATGGCGGAAGTCTTCGAAATCCTTGATAAGGTCTTGTACAGCCGTAACTGCCCGCTGGGCGTTGAGGACGTGTACGAGAAAGAGTACTTTGAGAAGAATCCGGCCGCCACTGGCGACGAGGACGAGTTTGAAGACAACAAGCCTCCGAGCATCCACAAGATGGAGGAGGAGGAGCAGCTGGAGTGGGCCTACAAGGTCCTGAAGGTCAATGAGGCCAACCCGAAGCACGGAGACGTGATTTGGATTGGCGGCGACGACTATCGCAACAACGGCATCCATTTCTGGGATGCCAAGAACAACAAGATCATTCCGATGGAGACCAAGATCGCTGACTACGGCCACGTGCCGAAGATGTTTGCGGTCGGCAAGGGTGAAGGCGAGTTTAGCTCGCGTCACTGGGACGGCATTTCCTACTACAACAATCTGGAGCCGTACTGGTCTTCCAAGACGAAGCAGTGGTTCTACCCGTCCAATGGCGAGCACGAGCCCGACACGGATTCGGAGTGAAAACTCAACTAAAATCTTAAAACGGAAACGTTTTTTCCAGTAAAGAAAGGAGTAACAAGATGGACATCGATGAGCTCGGTGTGGGCGAAAAGTATGACAATTTGATCAGACTCCGCCGACTCATTGATGAAGTTGACGAGTATTCTCCAGAGACCTGTATGGATAGTGGAGAGTTGATACAACAACTCATTGATTTCTTTAATGACATTCGTAAGCACTTTCCCGACTTTAATAATATTACAAACCCCAATAATCTTAAGGATATTGACGATAGCAAGAAGATTGCCGAAGAGATGGCAAAAATGATTGAAGATAATCTTGGGCCGTGGGAAGACGATGATACTATCAAAGTATTTAAGCAGTTCTTGCTGGCCGTCGAGAATATTGTACAGGGTACATGTGTTCTTGACGATATAGATGTTGAAGATATATTCGCAGAACTAACAATTCCTATGACTATAAAGTAATGTATTGGCCTAAACGGTATCATACTGGCTTAACGGCCAAACAAAACAAACAACGCAAATCGACAGCCACACGGCGTCGATCTATGTCGTGGAAAAATCCTAAAGCCTACAAGCCATTTTTAACTGACAAGGGAGTGAAGACTCGGAGATCTAAATATGTCTTAGAATGGAAGAAGAAGTTCCCCCAAGCCCATTCTTTACAGGCTTATTCGAAAGCTACTGGGGTTCCTCTTTCTTTGGTAAAGCAGTCGTACAATCGCGGAATGGCTGCATGGCGAACGGGTCATCGTCCTGGCGCGACCGCTCAGCAGTGGGGATATGCTCGTGCTGCCAGCTTTTTGACCTGTGGTAAGACCCATTACACGACAGATGCCGATCTGGCTCGTAAAGCAAAACAAACTGCGAAAGGAAAGCGTTGGTTTAATAAGACCTGTAAAACTTCCCGTGTGAAATATAACAAATGAACAGGGCCTTTGATTACAACGGTACGATCGTAGCCGGTTCGCGCCCTACGAAAACGTTAACTACGGTCAAGAAGGTCATTACAATTGACTCGGTTGATCGCGATGCCTCAAAGTATCCGACCAATGGCGATTTTGTTATTTATCTGCCTCGCGTGTACGAGAATATTGTGTCTATCCGATTGATGAGCGGAGAGTTTCCGCCTCTGGCGAGTCAGGGACAGGGTGCTATTCTAACTCATCCGTATGCGACCGGACCCAATGCTCCATCCACTGATTTCTCAGGAGATACGGGTGAAATTTCACCTCTACCATTCTACTTTTTAGTGGACATCGAAGGTCTCAATAAATCTGACGAGACGGCTGTCGGAGCGAATAAGTCAACTTACACGGATAGCTTCTTTGCCAAGATTCCGGCGTTGGTAACATCTGGTGGTTTCATTGAGTACAACGACCATTCTGCTCAGGAGAATATTGCACGGTACAGCCCACCGATTGGTAAGCTGGATCGTCTGCGGATTCGCACTCGCCTGCATTCTCAGCAGGGAAATCAGGGATTCATTTACTGGACGGCTAACGGAAGTCAGTATGTTCCAGATGAATCAACGATTGTAGACTACACTCTTGCTCTGGAAATTGAGTACATTGATAACACGTTTGATCAGTACTCAACGACCGAGACTCGCATTCATTAGTGATCAGCCCATTCGGCGACCCAAATTCACAAACGTATCTAGTACAAACAGCGTCATAACTCCCGTGAACACGTACAGAGCCATATCGTGAGATGAAGGAGTTTCATACCCCGTCTTATTCTGCTCGATCATTCGCATAATTCGATCAAGTTTTAAATCGTGCGCCGCTCCCTGAAATGAGGGAGGAGCATACGCAAAACTCGTACCGTCATCTCCCGGGAAGAACGGTTTAGTGAACCCTGCCTTCGTAGCCGTGAAATGCTCAGTAGCCCCAATTCGGGCAGGAGCATAATTCGACTCCGCCTCCTCATCGTTCTGGACTATCGGTAAGGTCTTGGTAAGATCGTCAATCGTCTTGCGATTGCGCTGGATCGCGGCGTTCGAGCGGTGAATAGGGGTAGGAGCCACACGTCCTTCACGCTCAGCATCCCGAGGCTCTTCCTTTTGAGCCATTCCGGGCTTGGAGACCATGCTATAATGTTTCTTAGGAAATGACGATCCCCATACTTCTTCTAATGACGCCATTCCCAGTTATTCAAAACACGATAGAAAAATATTACGTTCAAACAAATGAAGCTATCGCAGATTGAACTTGTATCAGTGGGTCTCATCATTCTGTATGTGGCCTTCTTTAGTCATCCACCTCCGTCCCACATCAAGGACTTCCTCTCATCACCTGTAGGCCACGCTGTATTCCTCGCGGCGATTCTGTATGTGACAGTGTACAAGAGTCTGATTGTAGGAGTATTCCTGGGTATTGCGTACGTCATGACGGCGGCGAGCACGATCGAGTACCTTGATCCTAAGGAGCAGAAGCCTAAGGACAAGGAGCAGCCCAAGTCGGCCGGCGTACCTCCTGCCACCTCGTCGCTGAAGGATATTCTCGGCAAGCTGCAGAAGGGAGATTCAGTTGCACATAAGGCTGTAGCGGGAAAGTCTGATACGGCTCCTCCGCCAGCAACTGCCACTCCTAAGCCAGCAGCTCCCAAGACCCAGGGAACTTTAACACCTGTTCATTAATAATAGAGGATGCTGAAGCATATTAATGCGATTGCGTCATCGCCATTCACAATTGGAATTATGATTTTGCTCACCAATGTGGCTAGCCGGTACATTGTTCACGAATTCAGCACGAACGATGAAGAGTATGGGCAGAACATCCTTCTTCGTCGGGTTGCAGTGTTCGCTGTATGTTTTGTAGGTACTCGTGATCTAGTTGTCTCGCTTCTCCTGACGGCTGGATTTGTAGTCCTGGCTGGCGGACTGTTTCGCGGAAAGTCAGTATACGCTCGTGAAGGAATGCACAACAGCCCCGATCATGCCTTACGCGAGAAAGCTGGGCTAAAGGGATGCGATCAGCCAGCCTATGATACCAAAACTGCTCCGATGTTTTAGCTGTTTTCATCGTTGTCAGTGTGATCATACTCTTTAGCTTTCACGTACTTCCAGCGGTTTTCTTTCCACCAATCATTAAATAATTGTTCTTCCGCGTCTTCTTCATCTTGTTCTTTCCATCGCTGGTCGTAACTTTTAATTTCAGGATGTGGATCATGGTCCGGAATTCTGCTCCTTGGACTCCAGCACCAAGACGTATTGCTGAGTCTAGACCCCATTACAGCTTAATACTTACCGAGTTCTTTCCCGTTGAGCCACCCTTCTTCGGGGTGGTGGATACACGCTTCGTCTCCGTGACCGTAATGCCAGCATTGACTGACCTGAGCAGGTCGTCAATATTGACCTGAGGCGCATTCATTTCACGAGCCGGGGCTGGTGCCGGTGCTGGAGCTGATCGCTGGATCGCTGGAGCCTGGGGCTTCGGGTACTTAATTGCCGGCTTAGCGGCCATCTGCGGCCGGACATTCGTCTGCTGGGGTGGCGGAGGAGGAACCATTGAGCTCATGAAGTTC
>Ga0214246_1000006_pt1 | contig 121434 bp, 144 predicted proteins | sample TroBogypolimnion_41_FD_153084 | JGI IMG/M metagenome (GOLD analysis project Ga0214246, IMG submission 153084) | Freshwater microbial communities from Trout Bog Lake, WI - 29MAY2009 hypolimnion | ecosystem: Environmental > Aquatic > Freshwater > Lake > Hypolimnion/Profundal zone | place: Trout...
CAATGCTCAGGGCGTTGCCCTAAAACTATTTGACTTTATAACAGCCAATGCCGACCGCCGACCAAAGAATTGGATAAATACCCCGGACGGAAGAATTGTTGGAATCGACCACGCTCTTTGTAACTTCCGCCCCCGCCAAGCCAAGCCAGAATTGGTTACTGAGTTTTGGAACGCTGGCGTTACAGCAGATGCTCTCCTAATCTTGAGACCCAAATTGGAATCGCTACGTCCCAAGTTTTCTACCATCGGAATGGATGACAAGTTCATCATCATGATGCGCAATCTTGACGTTCTTCTTGAAGCACTAAGTGTGGTTGAAGTAACTGTAGAAAACGTTCTTCATTTATCAAAAAGCGAAAACGCATTTACACCACCAGCCGGAGTGCAACAAGCAGCAAAAAGAGCACTTGAGTGGATGGCAGATGGAAAAGCCGGTGGTGGATTTACTTCAGTTGGTAGAAAGCGTGCATCAGACCTAGCCCGTGGAGCCCACGTATCTGAAGTAACAATCCGTCGCATGAAGGCGTATTTTGACCGCCACCAACCAGACAAAAATTCACCACACTGGAATGAACCAAGTCCCGGAAAAGTTGCATGGTACGCATGGGGCGGAGATGCTGGTTATTCATGGGCAAAGAAAGTTGTTGCTCATTTGAACAGAGAAGATGAAATTAAAAAGGGAGACGTTGCAGGACACCCTTTTCATGGAAATCAATACGAAAATGGTGAGAGTGGCAAAGCCTTTGCAAGGTCAAAAGATTTTATTTTAAATAATGTTTTTACAACCCGCTCTATAGAGGGTTCGGAGTGGTCTAACTACACCATTAATTCAGAAGAAAAAGAAAACTACACGGAAAACCTTTCCAAAATAATCAGCAACCCAGAAGGTTTTAAAAAGGCTCTTGCCGAATTTCCAACCAACGGAAAGCCAGACCCTGCAAAAGCAGTTATGGCAATGCTCGGCAACCTAGGTAAACCTTCGGTTGTAAGTGGGTCGGAGTTTTCAAAGGGCGACGAATATCAAAGATTATTTACTGGACTTTCAGCGCCCGTAGGGAAAGGCGCAGAAGTGGTTGCGGGGTTTGCGCACAGCGACAACCCAACATACGGTGGGGGAATTTACGGAACAGCCTTCTACACCAGCGAGTTGCCAAGCGAAGCGGTTGAGTACGCCAACGAGCGTGGCGACGCTAGAGACCATATGCTTTTGCAGATGAGGCTTGACTGGTCTAACCCAGACGCAAGCAACGCTGGAAGTGGCAGGAGCGTAAACTATAACTTTTCCAAAGAGGCAAACTTTAACGATTTGTTAAAACAAAACGGGTTTGATAAGGGAACAGCCGACCTACTTGCGGAAGGACTTAACGAAACTTCCTCGGACGCACTTAGCGGTTACAAGTATACCAATTCTGGTTATGTCAGGGTTTATGACCGTTCCATCTTGCAAATGAGCGACACCTACGCCTCGTGGGGAGAAACGGCGCCAACTTCAACTGGCGACCAAATTTTTGCAAACCAGAAAGTTAATACTGATACTGGCGTATCAGCAGAGCCGATAAATCGTGCATTGGCAAAAGGCGATGTCGCAGGTCACGAATTCCATGGCAACCAGTGGACACAAATTGGCGGACACACCGCAGATGAACACCCAAAGAAATGGGCAAAGGCAATCATCAGCGAACTACAAGCGGGTCGCTCTCCAAGCATCGGACAACACGAACTAGGTATACTTCTTAACAAAGTAGAGCAAAAGCAACTTGAAGGTTCTTTAACTGCTGATGTAACTAACCTGCGTATTGACGGTACAAACCTTATGGGCCAAGAAGGTCTTGGTTATACACGTGAAGAGATGCCCCAAATTCCGCCAAAGATGCGTGAAGAATTTGTTGCTGATTTGGAAAAACAAGGGATTAGTTCAACAAGGGAACTTGTTGACCCAAGAAGTCTTCAGCCTTCACAAAGTGAAATTGGGCTTGCTCACGTGGCGCACCTTTACACCGTTGCCAATGGTCAAATCCCACAAACAAAATATCTTCTTGCATCAAAGGATGATTATGTTGTTGATGGTCACCACAACTGGGCAGCGGACGTAGCGCTCGCTCTTAATGACCCATCACAGAAGGTTCCAATTCTTCGCATAGACGCACCCGCACGTGAGGTGATTAGTCTTGGTCTTCAATGGGCAACAGAGCACGGCTTTGAATCAGTCCCCCTAGGAAAAGCCCGCCAAGAAGCAATTGAAAAAGCGGACAAGAAAAAAAATCTAAATAAAAAGCATTCCAAAGCAGTAAAAGCAGCAATTATTGCTGGAGTTGTTGGTGTCCCATTGGCAATAAAAGTTGCAGAAAAGGCGGCGATTAATGCGACTACAGATGCACTAGGAATCATTGCCCGTAATGCAGTAACAACTCATGTGGCAATTGATTCAACAGCCATGGGCGACGCTTTGGCTGGAATTTATGCAGAAGCGAGCAGCGCTGGAGTTGTTTCCATTGCATCGATGCTTGGTCTGGCAGATACATCAGCAGGGAAGTACATTGCTAACGTTCTACAAAATAGCGCTTCCGTTTTAAATGGAATTGACCAAACAACCAAAGAAATGATTATTAGCGCTCTTCAAGATGGGCTAGTAAGTGGAAATTCAACAGACCAAATCAGCACGTCAATTAATGACGTTGTAGACAATCCACAACGTGCAGACCTAATTGCCGTAACTGAAGTTAACCGTGCTTACAACGCCGGAATCATAGATATGCTTGCAAACTCAGGCGCTACTCAGTTCAATTGGATTGTCCGTGAGAACGGATGCACAGTTTGCTCTGAGCAAGAAGGTGTCCATGACATTGGAGACGACACACCGCCGCTTCACCCAAATTGTCAATGCGACATTGGCCAAGTGGTAGAAAAGTCAGCCGTCCGAAAAGGCGATGTGGTCGGCCATGCGTTTCATGGAAACCAGTGGCAAGAAGGAACCGGTGGGGTTTCACCTGAAAAAATTAAAGCCGCCTGCAACAGTAGGGGCGCACTAGACAAACTTGCTGAGATTTTTGGAAATACCGGGAACTACCCAACAGCCGGTGGATGCTTAGTGGTGGCCCAAGCCATTCAAAAACTTTATCCAAATGGTCAAATGAAGGCAATTGTAACAAGCAGCGAAACCCACTTGCAGTCGTACGCAGAGGCGAATCGCCCACCAATGGTTCAGCACTTTGTTGTTCAAATTGGAAAAGACCGTTATCTTGATGCCGAAGGAGTTCAGAATGAACACGAACTTCTAACAAAATACGGATTCCAAATGCCCGACGGCAAATACAGCGAGCAATTAATTGAAGCAACACCTTTTGTGGTGGACCACGCAAGCACGTACATTCTTTCTCCAGAAGGCGGCGCCGACAAATTTGCAGACTTTTTACGCAGTTACAGCCCAACAACTACCGTCACCAAAAAACAGGCAAGACTTATAAAAGCGGTGGTAGAAAAAGTTTTATCTGTTGCAAAGGGCGACGTGGCGGGGCACGAGTTTCATGGAAACCAGTGGACCGGGGGGCAAGGTTCAGCAAGCCTAAGTTCTTTTAAAGAATCTTTCGATAAGGCTTTTGCGGGCAGCCCCTTTTCGGCTTTTGTGAATCACTACAGCCTTGAGGAAATGAAGAGCGAGGGAATGAAGCCGCTCCTATCAGCAGATGGCAAAACCGGCCTATTAATTCATGACCACGGTGACGGCCGAATTGAGGCTACGGCCCTATTTAACAATGGTGAATCCGGTGCTGGGCTCCAATTGCTAAAAAACGCCATTGACAACCACGGGGTCAACTACGTAGAATGCTTTGGACCCGCCTTACCAGTTATGTATGGCAAGTTAGGTTTTGAGGTAGAAAGCAAGAATTCGTTTGACCCGCAGTACGCCCCAACAGACTGGAATTACGACAAGTTTGGGACGCCCGATTACTACACGATGAGGATTACAAAATGACAGAGCAAGACAAGCCACTAGAACTTGACCTTGAAGCAATTAAAGCAGAAGTGCTTTCCGGAATGTCCAAAGAAGATGCCGAGAAATATGGCGAAAACCTTTGGCAAGCAGCCCTCAGGCAAATTTAGTATTTCCTTTTAAATAAAGGCTTTTACGGCGGTAGTTGACCTATCGTTCACCGTTTGATAACCTTAATCGAACCCCCAATGGTCGTCCAAAGGAGGCGTTGTGTGCAACAACACCATCAGCATTAACCGTTTACAAATAAACGGCTTGTCCTATTCCTCTATCAAGGCAGGCTCGTGATAGGTGCAGTGCGGGGAGGTTACCTCGCACTCGTTTTGACGATTGGTCTCTTTACCAATCTTGTCAACCAACACACTGTCGCTGCGGGGTCGGACACGTCCCAAGGCACAATAACTATTGCCTATGACCAGTCGGCGCTATCAACGCCTACAACCACGATTGCGGCACCCGTGACAACTACGACGATGGCCTTGGCGCCAACTCCGTCTTTTTTTGTTCCAACAAAGCGTGGACCGGTTCGCCCGGGGCCAGTCATGCACGCCAGCGCTTCAAGCGATGATACGTACAAAATTGGAAAAGCACTTTGGTGGACATGGACTTACGACAAGACCGCTTATCAGCCAACGGCAGATGACCCAACCCATACCCTTCCTTTAAGCGTTCAGGAAATCTTTGCCTGCATTCGTTACACCGAAAGTCGTAATCACCCCAACTCGGTAAACGTATCTAGTGGTGCTCAGGGGCTTTATCAATTCCTCCCTTACCTTTGGACTTTTGGTGCATCGGCTTTAGGTATAAAGGCACCAACGGCAATGGCGGCAACTCCGCAGCAGCAATCAGCAGTTGCGGTTTGGTTCTACAACCGTAATAACGGCTTCTACCCTGAATGGACAGACGGCTGCTCTTGATAATAATTACTGGCATTTAAGCCTGAGTTCTGGTATCTTCTTGTTCACCAAGAAATAAGGGGAAGAAGATGGATTTACTTGAATGGCTCAAATACGGAATTGAAAACAAGTTCTGTTCACCACAGTTTTGCGAGGTGCACGATGGTGCGCCGTTAAGCGAAACAGAAATAGAAATCTGCGAGACCGGTGAATATGACGCTCTATGCCTACCAATGGTTAGGCTTGGAACTCTTGAAGACTGGGAGAATGACGCAATTGAAGCGAAGGCTTTGATGAGCAGCGAGAAGGTTCCATCAGAATGAAGCACCGCTTAGAACGAGAAATAAAGATTGCCTTAATGGAAACTAAGTGGGCGAAATGGCGAAAGACTTATTACGCCAACGACAAAAAATCATTATTAAATAGGTGGAAGAGGAATGGCTAAAGCCTGCACCAAACCACACCAATGGTTGCTCATGAACATGGGTGCCAAGACGTACGTGATGTGCGCTGTTTGTGCTGAACGTTTTGCATTTACTGCAGAATTCAATGGTGCTCCGTACAAGGGAAAAGTTCCAGCAAAGTATGACCAGATGGGAAATCTATGAGCAAGAGAAAAAAAATACAAGCGCTGCAATATGAATTGGAAGCAGCAAATAATACGATTAATAATCTCATGGATAATTCTATGGAAGAGCGTTGTCTTTTGACATACTGTTTTATGGTTGCCGCAAGCAGGCTTTTTGTTCATCAAGAAAATTACAAAGATGTAGACCATTTTGCTGCCGACCTTTTTGAAGAAATTCGTAAACAGTACAACGGGAGTACTTTTGCTTGAAATAGTTCACTACCCGAACATGGTTCTGCAAACGCCTACAAATGACGTTACAGAGATTAATGAAGACCTTGTAAAGGTAATCGCACGCATGGGCGAGGTCATGTACAAACTTAATGGCGTAGGGTTAGCCGCTAATCAAATTGGAATCAGCAAGCGTCTTTTTGTTTATGAGATGGGCGACAAAGTTTTGCGTGCCGTTATTAATCCACAGATTTTGGAAATGGGTGGACATCAGGTTGGAACAGAGGGATGTCTTTCTATCCCTGAAAAATATTGGGACATTCCACGTTACGACAAAGTTCACATGATTGGGCTAAACATAAGCGGGGAAACAATTGAAGTGGAAGCAGAGGGTTTAGAGGCCTGCATCTTCCAACATGAGATTGACCACTTAGATGGCAAAACAATAATTGACCGCATTTCCAAAAAGGAAAAATGGGAAGCCTTCGGGTTTGAGTCTTCCAAAAACTAAATCCCGTCGCCTTTCGGCAAACGGGATTTAGGGTCGTCCTTAGCGTTGTGTGCAGTCGCCCCCAAGAACAGCGTGAGTCTATCAGAGTATCTAACCCCCGTCAAGTTGCGAACAGTGTTCGGTTTGCGCTACTATCCTGACATGGAAAAAACACAAAAGAAGATAATGGGAAGTCAACGTTACGAATCAGATGAAGTAATTCGTTACATTGAGTGGCATTGGAAAGAACTTGGCTATCCGCCATCGCTCAGAGACATAGCCCGGGCAATTGGAATTAAAAGCAGTTCTACCATTCACGCCATAATTATGAAATTGGAAAGTGACGGGAGAATAGTCAGAGACCCCTATCGACGAGCCATTAAGTTGACTTCAAAATCAGCACCCGGCCAATGCAAGCACGACTGGCGAATCAAGAGCCCAAAGGCTGGAACCGTAAAAATTACTTGTGCGAAATGTAACAGAGTTACAGAAACAGAGTACGAGCCAGATGCAGAAAACCCAACAACATGGCTGAAATACACAGGTGTTGTTTAAATCAACAGGGGTATGGTAACCTGTGGATAGTACCAACCCCCCTACATAGGAGTTGCATATGACACAAACATTAACCGAACTTGCTGACAAGGTTTGGCGTCAAGTTGGTCAGGGCGTTGAGCCTGAAACCTCAGATGTCAATGCCCTAATCAGCATGGCCCTTTCTCAGAAGGAAACGCTCAGCCGTCTTGCGACTGAGAACGAGTCTTTGACTAAGGAAAACGCTGAATTAAAGGCAAAAGTTGAGTCACTTGAGCCTTTTAGCCACTTAGTTCAATACGCTGAAGAAACAAACTAATGGCTCATAAACTTTCTTGGGAAGAAAAGGACTTTAACGTCCAAGAAGCCAAAGATGGCCCTTATACATTTGTTGTTTGGAACAATAAATCATTTGCTGAACTTAGGATTATTCGTAAAGAAAATGTAAATGGGATGATTTTGCCCATGCAAGATTTCAGCGTTTTTTCACGTGATGCAAAGTCTGCTAAAAAAATGGCCCAAAAAATAAGCAAAATGTTTCACAAGGTCCGTGAATACAACAAGTTTGAAGACTTGTTCTAAACCCTCCTTGTAATTGTCACACCCCTCAAGTAGGGTGGTTCCATGTCAATAACACCAGTATTTTTAGGCGAGAAGCCAAATGGCGTATCACCATCACGTGTAAGCCAATTCAAAAAATGCCCTCGCCAGTATCAATACGTAAGTGTTGAAAAGTTGCCAGAGAAGAAATCTATTGATGCCTACCGTGGGACAATCTTCCACGCAGTTCTAGAAAACCTTTTCAAAGACCAGCCAACAGCACAAGACCGGACCATCGAAAACGCAATGGCAGAGTTCCGTAAGGTATACCCGGAATACATGACGCCAGAAATTGCAGGCGAAATGGGGCTTGATTCCGAGGCTCAACAAAAGATGGCTGCGGACATCACTTCGCACATTCGTACCTATTACACGATAGAAGACCCTACAAAAATCAATCTTGTTTCTACCGAAATGAGAGTTGACTACGACATGGGCGGATTCGGACTTCGTGGAATTATTGACCGCCTCGACCGAAAAGAAGATGGAACGCTAGAAATTGTTGACTACAAGACTGGCAAAACACCAAAGCCCCGATACCAAGCAGAGGCACTTCAAGCCTGCAAAATCTATGCCTACCTTTGCCAAGAAGTTCATGGTGAAAGACCAACAAGTCTTCGCCTTATTTATGTAAAAAACGGCGACACCATTGCAAAAGCCGTTACTGATAGGGACATTCGTGATGCTGAACTAAACGTCAGAAAGACGTGGGGCTCTATTGAGGCCTGTTATGAAGCAGGTGTGTTCCCTCCAAAACCGTCGGTCTTATGTGGCTGGTGTTCGTTCCAAGATGTTTGTGAGAAGGACAACAACTCACCTTTCTAACACCTCCTACATTTCAACTATTGACAAAACAGAAAAGGGTTCTACGCTTTTGTTTGTCAAGACCATTGGGTTAGCCCTTTGGTAAAGAAAGTCGTAAGGAGATTACGTGGCACGAAAGTTAGTGCGTCTTAACATTCAAGAGACGAGCGGTGTAGACCACCCTGCTCACCTCACTGAAGGTTGGGTCGTTATGAAGTCTGCGGAGTCATCCGAAGTAACGGCGGTTCTTGACGAACTGCGCCCTACAGATTCCCCTGTAGAGGCAATCACACCTGTTTCCAAGGAGGAAACTATGTCAGAAACCCCAGAGGTTGTTATCATCCCTGAGGAAGCGACTGACGCCGACATCCTAAAGGCAATGCCTGCAGCGATTCGTAAGATGCTCACAGAAGCAACGGCTAACGCCGAGGCTGCTCTAAGCGAAAGCGCTGCCCTTCAGGCAGAACTTCGCAAAGAGCGTGACGCACGTGCGGACGAAGCAGCAGTTGTTAAGGCTTCGGCTTGGTCTCACCTCAGCATTGACCCTTCAATCGTAGGACCTGCACTCCGTCGTCTCTCAGAGACAGACGAAGTTCTTGCTTCAGAGATTGTTAAGGCTCTTGATGCCGCTAACGCACAAGTAGAGACAAATGCTGTCTTCACTGAAATCGGCAGCGACTCAACTGTTTCAGTCAATGACGCTTACTCAAAGATGGAATCACTTGCTAAGTCTGCTGTTGCAGACGGCGTTGCTCCTTCATTTGAATCAGCACTCATGTCTGTTGCTCAAAGCAATCCAGACCTGTACACACAGTACCTTAACGAGAAAGGTCGTTAATCATGGCATTTGAACAGAATCCATATGCTGTAAAGATTACGCTCGTAGCAGACTCATCACTTACTGCTGCAAGCCAGTTCTTGTTTGTTGCTCCTTCAACTGCCATCACAGGCACACCAAGCGCAACTGCAATCACTGCAATCACACAGCGTCCAATTGGCGTTCTTCAGAACCAGCCAAAGATTTACACTAACGCAGCAGGCGCAACTCAAGGATACTCAGAAGCAGAAGTAACTGTTTCTGGTGTTTGCAAAGTTCAAGCCGGTGGAAACATCAGCGTTGGTTCAGTAATCGGCGTAAACGCAACTGGCCAAGCCGTTGCAATTGTTGCCGGAACTGCGACAACTCAATACATCCTAGGCACCGCTTTGTCGGCTGGAGTATCTGGTGACATTGTTACCGTTGCTATCAGTTGTGCAAACGCTGCTCGTGCGGCATAAGGAAGGACATAAACCATGCCACAGCCAAACGTAAATAATGTTCACATTGACGCAATTTTGACTAACATCTCGGTTGCTTACATTCAGAACACTGCAAACTTTATTGCAGACAAAGTATTCCCAGTAGTTCCAGTGGACAAGAAGAGTAACCTATACTTCAAGTACACCAAGGACGACTGGTTCCGTGACGAAGCACAACGTCGTTCAGACGGCACTGCTTCAGCAGGTTCAGGCTACGGACTGACCACCGACAACTACACCACAGACGTGTACGCCTTTCACAAGGACATCGGTGACCAGACTCGTGCTAACGCAGACAACCCACTTAACCCAGACATGGAAGCAACGCAATTTGTAACACAGCGTCTTCTTCTTCGTCGTGAAGTTCAATGGGCTACCGACTTCTTCGCCGCAGGCGTATGGACCGGTGGAGATGTTGCAGGAAACGCCTCACCAAACGGAACAACCACAACTGCGTTCTGGAACGACTATGTTTCAGCACCAACTACATACACTTCTAACCCAATTGAAGTAGTGGACGCCGCTAAGGCACAGATTCTAAGCACCACTGGATACGAGCCAAACACATTCGTGCTTGGTTACAAAGTATTCCAAATGCTTAAGAATCACCCATTGCTCGTTGACCGTTACAAGTACACCCAAGCCGGTGCAATCATTACTGAAGACTTGCTTGCGCAACTCTTCGGTGTTGACCGTGTACTCGTTGCTAAGGCAGTAGTTAACTCAGGTAAGGAAGGCACTAACGCTCAGTCATACGGTTTCACAACTGGTAACTCAGCGCTACTTTGCTACACCGCACCTAACCCGGGCCTCTTGACACCATCTGCTGGTTACACATTCATGTGGACTGGCGTTTCTGGTGGACTTGGCTCAACTGTTGGTGTTTCACGCTTCCGTATGGAAGAGTTGAAGGCTGACCGTGTTGAGGCTGAAGTTGCATTCGACAACAAAGTTGTTGCTGCAGACCTCGGTTACTTCTGGTCAAACATCATCGCCTAGTTTTAAATTAGAAAGTATGCCCGCTTTCACGCATCGTATCGTTAAAAGTTTTCCTCACAACGGTACGATGCTGGAGGCGGGCTCTTTCGCTTCTAGCCAAGATTGGACATGGCAAGGAAAGTTTTACGTCGAAACCATGGGTTGGGCGAAACCCCTAGGTCAAGATGAAGTCCAAGGACTTAACAACACGCCCGTAGTAGAAACTCCCGCCAAAGCGGTTGAGGTAAAAAAAGCAGTAAAGAAAGCACCAGCCAAAAAGGCTCCTGCTAAAAAAACGGCTGCCAAGGCTGTAAAAACTTCCGAGAAATAATCCTCGCTTTTTTCCTCGGCATGGTGTAACTTACACGTATGTCATTCAGAGAGGCGCAAGCCCGTTTAGAGCAGGGGTCGGTCTGCAAACTATCTGTAACCTATCAGTCTTTTGACAAAGACGATAGAGAAGTATTTGATGGATGGGTCAAAGACCGCAAACCTGTAAATTTCATTGTCCGAGTCGTTGCAAGTGACGGCGTACAAATCAGCGAGAAGACGATTCGCCATCATCTCATTGGTCAATGTATGTGTCCTGATGACGCAGTGTGGAAAGGCGCTTACCGTGCCACTTCGTGATGCTGAAGATTCTCTTCCAAAAAGACATAAGAACGAAATACCAAAAGGCTTAGAGCCAACAATTAAATGGGATGGCAAAAAGGGCTACATTGATACGCCTGCGCTTGCCGTTGAGCCAGACCCCGCAATTTGGAGTGAACTAATTGCCGACTGGGGACTATCACCAGACTTAACAGAAATTGTTGAGGGTTCAGTTCACATTCGTGGATGGGACACAAACGTTGGTGAAGGAAACGTCCAACGTATGCGTTATTACCGTGCATCAATTCGCACCAAAGAACGTGCTGCTGACACAGAAGACATAGAGGCACTTTGCGAACTTGTTATGAAATACAAAGCGCCAAGGGCTGCAAAAAAAGGTGGCACGGGAAACCGTGCTTTTCTTATTTTGTGCTCTGACTGGCAAGCAGGAAAAGATGAAGGTGGCGGCACTGAAGCGCTTATTGAGCGAATCATAATCACCATTGACAAAGTTATAGAACGAATTAATGAATTGATTAAAGTAGGCCGTGCACCTTCATACATTTATGTAGTGGGTCTTGGTGATTTAATTGAAGGATGCGACGGACACTATGCGCAACAAAGTTTTTCAGTGGACCAAGACCGCAGAAGCCAAGTAAGAATTGTTCGTAGATTAATTCTTCGTCTTGTAAATGATTTAGTAAAGAACTTTGACATTCCAATTATCTTGGGCGCTGTACCCGGAAACCACGGAGAAAACAGAAAAAATGGAAAAAGTTTCACCACACTTACTGACAATGATGATTTAGCCGTCTTTGAGCAATTGGGAGAAATATTTGCAGGCAATCCCGATTTCTATGCAAACGTTTCTGTCCCCGACATTGATAAAGTTTTGAATCCTGACGACCTTACTCTCACTTACGACATTGCTGGCGTACCCTGCAGTTTTGCTCATGGTCACCAATTCAGAAGCGGTGGCGGCGGTTCACAAGGCAAGATTGAAAATTGGTGGAAGGGCCAAGTAATGGGACAGCAAGCGGTTGGAAGCGCAGCCATTTTGTTCTCTGGACACTTTCACCACTTTCTTACAAGTGAGGCAAGTGGTAGAACCTGTTTCCAAACTCCGGCTCTTGATGGAGGAAGTAAGTGGTTTACAGGTACTTCAGGCCAAAACTCACCAGCCGGTCTTCTTTGTCTAGGCATCGGTCTTGACTACGGAAAACGTGGTTGGGGCGACTTGCTTATTATATGAAATACTACCTATCGGGCCCAATGGAGGGCATACCAAACGGAAATTACGATGTCTTCTCAGAGGCGATTCAAAGGCTTTCAAAAGAAGGCATTGAGGTTGTCTGCCTAGCAAGCAAAGAATCCCCTGAGGGGCAAATGAAGGCCCGTATAGCGGCTCTCATGGACTGCGACGCAGTTATTGTTTTGCCTTGGTGGGCTGCATCAAATGATTCAAAGACTGAAGCGCTTGTTGCGGTTTCTACCAAAAAAGAAATTTACGCATTTAAAAAGAATGAAGCAAACATTCTCCAGCATCTTCCAAATGTAAACATCATCACCAGAGCAGAGGTTCTATCAAATGTCTGATGCTGCATGGACTGACGGAACAGATAATGAAGTCTGGGATGTAAGCCCTTGGGAACTTCTCCCGGGCGTGCGCACGGGCGATGAATTAACACGTGGTGAAAAAGCGGCGGACCAAGTTCGCAATCGAATGGGTTCATGGGGGTTCGTCGGCTCTTTCTTGGGGTTCATGGCAATTTGGGGAATTGTAAATTCTCTTGCATTTAGAAATCATGGCTTTGACCCTTACCCATACATTCTTTTAAATTTGTTTCTATCTATGCTCGCTGGTTTACAGGGCGCAATTCTTCTTATTGCAGCCAAGCGTGCAGACGCAGTGGCCGCAGAGCAGGCGCTTAGCCACTTAACAATTTCCAAATCAAGTAGTGAGTTAATAAAAGATGTAAGAAATGAACTTGCTAAGACAGCCGAAATGACTAAGATAATCAAACGCTTATCTGATGAAATTCACCAAACCGTTAAAGAAAAAGGAAACCAAAGTGAGTAAGAACACATACGAATCAATTAACAATTTTCTCTATGCTGAAGATGCAAGGATTAAAGCCATGGAGGGAAACCCATCGTATGTAATCTCGCAAAGCAGTTCCAATTCAGAAACTTCAAAGTTGCCTACAGAGCGACTAATGGCTGGCAAAGACGACCGTTTTCGCCAAATACTTTTGGAAATGCTTGAACTTCATGACCGTAAGCAGTCTGACTATGGGCGTACAGAAGACCCTTTCTCAAACGTAAGGGCATCCGAGGACTATGGTATTCCGGGCTGGATAGGTAGCCTCATTCGTGCCAATGACAAAAATCGACGCCTTCAAAAGGCTGCGAGTGGCTCAACCATGACCAATGAGTCAATCGAAGATAGTCTCATTGACGGAGCCAACTATTACGTCATCGCTCTTATTCTTTACCGTGAATGGCTTGCCAAGCAGCCAAAAGCAGCCTGCAAGTGCGGTGGCAACTGCAAGTGCGGTAAGTCTTAAAAATTCAAAAAATGTGGCAAACTAGATACAGTAATCACGAACTCTAGGAGTCCACTATGGCGCAGGTTTTCACCAACTCTGGCTTGACCGTAATCTTCAACCAGTTGAGCATTGGTGCTACGCCTTCCTCATCATCAGTTACCTACTACGTAGGTCTGACACAGGGCGGCACAGGAACAACAGTTCCAGCAGCAACAGCAACTCTTGCTACTTTTGGTGGCGCATTTAGCGAAATGTCAGGTTCTGGCTACGTTCGCCAATCAGTGAGTTTTGGAACACCTTCATTGGCAACTGCCTACAATGCTTCAACTCCACTTCTTACAACTACCACTTCAGCGTCAGCATCATCTGGCTCATGGGTAGTTACCCTTACTTCTACAACCGGTCTTTTGGTCGGAATGTCAATTGTTGTTGGAACAGAGTCTGTAAAGACAATCACTGGAATCAACGGAAACCAAGTTGTTCTTTCGTCAGCACTTGCAAGCACTCAGGCCTCTGGCGTTACAGTAACTGCTGGTGACGCAGTAAGTGGTGAGCGCTCAGCCGGAGCAGCCGTAACTTTCAGCGCAACTGGAACATGGCCTGCTGCAACTGGATACTTCATTACAAACACATCTTCGGGAACTAGCGGAACAGCGTTCTACTTCTCTAATTTTGCGGACGCTTCAACACCAACGCTTTCTGCTAACGACACCCTCAAGGTCACGCCTACTTGGTTGTTGAGCAACTAATAGACTTGACCCCATAGACAGGGGCGCAGATGGCTAGAAGTTCTTATTCAGCAAATGATTATGTAGGCGGTGCGATAGCCGCCGTCCTAAACCCTGCAATAAGTTCATCCGACACAACAATCACCATTACTGGTGCAGATGTCACGTGGGGAACTCTTGGTTCTGCCGGTGGTTTCTTCTTAGCAATTGACTATGGATTAATTACTGAAGAAAAAGTTTACGTCCCAAGCGGTTCGTACACTTGGACAAACGCAACAGTAACCATTACTGGAATCACACGTGGACAAGATGGAACAACAGCACAAAGCCACACAGTTGGCTCTTCGGTTGTTGTTGTGCTTACGGCAACTGACCTTAAAGAAGCAAACTACGCCGTTCAGCAAACAGTTGGAAAAGTTACAACTGCTGGTGACGTTCTTTACGCATCAGGTGCAAACTCTCTCGCTCGTTTAAGTATTGGAACGCAAGGACAAGTACTTACATCAAATGGCTCAACACCGTATTGGACAAGTGGTGCTCAGGGACCACAGGGTGCACAAGGTCTTCAAGCAAGCGTTTCAGTAGGTACTGTTACCACTGGTTCGCAAGGCTCATCAGCAACAGTTACAAACGTAGGAACATCAAGCGCCGCAATTTTAAACTTTGGAATTCCTCAAGGGTATCAAGGCGCACAGGGTTTTCAAGGGGCGGCCGGTCAGACAAACGCACACTTATCGGTTGCAGTTGTTGACGACTCTGGAGCAACTAATGCTGGTGCATACGCAGTTGGCTCAACAGGTGCAGATGGTGGAACCGGAGTTGGTGCAACAATAACGGCAAACGCTAATGGTGTTTTAACAATTGGAACTTACACACCTGTTTATCAAGACAGAATTCTTGTAGCCGCAAATACAAACTCAAAATACAACGGTGTTTACACACTCTCCACCGTTGGAACCAGCAGCATTAAATGGGTTTTGACACGTGCAACTGACTATGACAATCACGTTGCTGGCCAAGTTGAGCCGGGTGACTATTTCTTGGTTATTTACGGAGCAGATGCCGGTAAAACGTACATTCAGGTGAATAACGGTTCACTTACTGGTGGCGGAATTAAAATTGGAACTGACAACATTACTTTTACTGAAACTGGTGGAGTTGGGCCTACTGGACCTCAAGGTTCTTCAGCAACCGTCGCAATTGGAACAACTACTACGGGGGCGCAGGGTACGCAGGCGCTCGTAACAAATACTGGAACTTCGTCTGCTGCTACTTTTAACTTCACCATTCCTCAGGGATATCAAGGCGCTGCTGGTAGCCAAGGTGCACAAGGTGCCAGTTACATAACATCAAGTACGACACCACTAACAATTGGAACTGGCAGTATTTCAATTACGGTTGGAACAAACCTCGCTTACACCGTTGGTTCTGGTGTGCTGATTTACAACTCTTCATCTAATTACATGAATGGAAACGTCACTGCTTACAGTTCAAGCACCGGCGCAATGACGGTAAATGTCACATCAGTTACTGGTTCTGGAACATTCTCAACTTGGACGGTAAACCTTGCTGGTCTTGCTGGCTCTGCTGGGGCACAGGGTAATCAGGGCGGTTTGACAATTGGAACGACCACAACTGTTTCTTATGCCACTGGTGCTTCAGTAAGTAACTCTGGAACTGCAGGCGCTGCAGTTCTTAACTTTAGTATTCCGCAAGGCCCGCAAGGTGTCCAAGGAACTGCTGCATCAACTTCGGTTTCTACCAAAACATCCGCCTATACATTGGCTTCTACTGATAACGGAAACATAATTGTTCTTACTTCTGCGGCGACAATAACTCTTCCGTCTTCTGGATTTACAGCAGGGCAATCAGTGACAATTGTTGCTGCGACTACTGGATGTTCAATATCTGGAACCTCTGGCTCTGTTATTTCGACGGGTGCAACTCAAAATGCACCAACGCTTCGTACAACCGGCGCCGTTGCAACAGCAATTTACTTGGGAACTGTCAGCGGATACTCTTCAACAACTTGGTTAGTAACTGGAGACATTGCATAATGATTTACCCGGGCGTGGTTGCTTCGTCCAAAACGAATCACCTTTTCACAAGACCAAATGCACCAACAATTGGTACTGTTACTATAAATAGTTATGGTTTACCGGCAGGCGTTACCGTTACATGGTCCGCACCTTCGTATACAACGCAAAACCAGCCAACCAATTACTACGTATATTTGAACAATTCTTCTGGCAACACTTTGGTTTCTGGTCCAATTGCTTTTGGTACAAACACTTCTACATTTAATGTAAATTGCTCAGCAAATACTGCTTACTGGTTTACCGTCATCGCTTCAAACACCGCAGGCTCAAGCGCATACAGCGGAAATAGCAGCACTGTTTATCCAAATAACCCGCCAGCGGCGCCAACAATTGGAAGTGCCTCAATCAGCACATATGTAAACTCCGCAAGTTCAACTGGTTCTGCTGGTATAACCGTTTCTTGGTCGGCACCAACAATTACAAATGGAAATACTCCAACCAGTTATAAGGTATTTGATAATTATGGAGTACCTTGGGGAACCATTGCGTACCCATACACATCAACAACTGTCACCGTCACAAACGCTGCAGCACTAACTGCATACACATTTTCTGTTGCGGCAATTAACGCATCTGGCCAAGGACCCAATAGTGGAGCATCTAACCAAGTAACGCCATTTACAATTCCTACTGCTCCAACAATAGGAACAGCAACACGTGTAAGCAATACTCAGGTTTCCGTTGCGTTTACTGCTGGTTCTATAACAAGCAGTTCACCAGCAACCACGTATTTGGTTTATGACAATGTTACGGGTGCAACGGCTTCCGGAACAAGCAGCCCAATAACAATCACAGAAACGTATACCCAAGGAAATGGTTACACGTTTAAAGTTCTTGCATCTAACGGAGCAGGAAGTTCTGCTTATTCAACGAACAGCAATTCGGTTACCCCTAATCCAAGTTATGTTGCACCAACCGTTAGTCTTTCTAGTCTTGGTTATCAATCAAGTTATGCAACGATTGGGGCAGCGTGGACGGGAACAGCAACCGCTTCAAGTACTGGCGCTTCTGAAACCTATACATTTTCTGCAAGTGGTACCGCACTTTCAACAACCTCTGGTTATGGAGGAATGGCAGTTGCTGCAAATGGCGTTGTTAGTGGAACCGTTGCTATAAATGGACCAAACCCAACTGGTTACACCCTTACGGTAACTGCCACTGGAAATACTTCAGGCCTTTATTCTTCAACATCAACAAATGTTTATGCCGAAGGTTATGGTGAGCACCTTTACTCGGTTGCTGGAACCTACACATTTACCGTCCCAACAGGCCCACTTGGGATTCAGCCTAGCGTTGCATTCATGTGTGTAGGCGGTGGCGGTGGCGGTGCCGGATACAGCCCGTCTTATTACACAGGTAAGGCAGGGGGCAGTTCTTCTATTGCAGGAATATCTACTGCACCCGGTGGAACAGGAGGAGGAACTTCTACCAATACGGCCACAACGGCAGGTGGTCAGGGCGCCTTTTATTTTGACTCACTTGGAAACTCTGCAAACTACGCAGATGGTGCGGTTAGCGGAAACGTTGGTCACGGAGGCTATGGAACCAGTCCATATAACGTTGTAAGTGCTACCGGTAGAGATGGCGGCTATGTAAACAACTCAAGTGGTGGAAATGGTCAAAGTTTTGGTGGTGGTGGTGGATGTGGTAATGCTTCTGGAACTTATCCCGGCGGTGGCGGTGGTGGAACAATGGCAAGCACCACCAATACTCTATATACGTCAATGACAAGCGCCAGTTACACAGTAACCGTTGGCGCTGGTGGCGCAAGGTCCAGCGGTACGTACAATGGAGGTAGTGGCGGCACAGGAATGGTTCGTATAGTGTGGGGAGGCGGCCGTAAAATGAGCAACTCACCACCACAAGGCTCAAACGCCCTAACCAACTAAGGAGAAAAATGTCAGACCAGCAAGAAATACCACAGACACCAATGGCGGCAAATCCTTTTGCTGTTGCTTTTATCAATGGTTCAAGGGTTGCATTGGTTCTAAATACAGACCAAATGCTTGCTGGAATTATGACTTCAGCAACAAAAGTTATAGATGTAAGTACGTTGCCCATACGCCCCGACACTGGATGGGATTACGACGGGGAAAACTTTACCCCGCCAATTGAACAATAAAACGAGCATTCAACCCTAAAACGGGGTAGGGTGTTCAAATGATAAGTCTCTTCACTCCAAGCCACAACAGCAAGTATCTTGACGCAGCACTTGAGTCGCTCGTTAATCAAACCTACTCAGACTGGGAGTGGGTCGTTCTTTTAAACAACGGCGCCACATGGACCTGCGATGATGCAAGGGTAAAACTTTACGAAAGCGATTCTTCTGCTTTGATTGGTCTTCTGAAAAACGAAGCCGCCGCTCTTTGTACTGGCGAATACTTGGTTGAGTTTGACCACGATGACCTTCTTTCACCAAACGCTTTAGAAGAAATTGTTAAGGCTTTTGAGGAAAATGAAAACGTTGGATTTGTTTATTCTGATTTTGCTCAAATCAATGAAGACGGAACACCAAACCTTGTTGAGTTTGATACGACGCACGGTTGGGAGTTCTACGATGATGAGCACGGCTACCACGTATGCAAATCGCTTTCTCACCACCCTGCAAACCTTGCCTATGTTTGGTACGCCCCAAACCATGTAAGAGCATTCCGTAAATCTGTTTACGATGACATTGGCGGCTACGACGTAACTATGGAAGTTTTGGACGACCAAGACATCATTTGCCGTATGTACCTTGCTTCAGATTTCTACCACATTCCAAAGAACCTTTACCTGCAGCGTGTACACACTGAAAATTCTCAGGCCAAGGCTGACCTCAATGCAAAGATTCAGCAAGAGACACACAACGTTTACGCCAAGTACATTGAACTGATGATTTTAAAATGGGCAACCGAAAATGATTTGGAATGCCTAGACCTTGGTGGCGCACACAACCCCGCCCCCGGTTACGTAACGGTAGACATTGAAGCGCCCGCTGATTACATTGGCGATGTTTTTGAAATTCTTTCATCGTTTGATGATGGAAGCGTTGGAGTAATCCGTGCTGTTGACTTTTTGGAGCACATCGAAAACAAGATTGAATTGTTTAACGAGATGTACAGAGTTTTGGCAGAGGGCGGAATGATTCTTAGTTTCACCCCATCAACAGATGGCCGTGGAGCATTCCAAGACCCAACACACGTTGCTTTTTACAATGAAAACTCGTTTTGGTATTTCACCAGCGAAAGCCACCGTAAGTATGTTCCAGCAATTAAGGCAAAGTTTCAACGCAGCCGCCTGATGACATACTTTCCAAATGAGTGGCACCGCCAAGTGAATATCTCATATGTTTCAGCAAACCTCATTGCCCTAAAAGACCCAAATAACCGTTACGGCGGACAACTGGACTTCTAACCTGTATCGCCATATAGCACAAGGGAAAATAAAAAACCCTCGTGTAAGATTTACGCATGGCTAGGCACTTTTTGGAATCAACTAGCCAAGATACGGTGAAATAGTGTCAAGGGTTGCCTACTCTCAGAATAGTTACGTCGGGGCCGCCCCGAACGCCTATCTCTACACGGCTATTGGCAGTTCTGACACCACAATCGTTCTTACAAATACGACCGGTGGTTGGTCGGGTCTTGGAACTAATGGTTTCTACCTCGCCATCGATTTTGGAAATGCCGCCGAAGAAAAGATTTACGTACCAGCCGGTTCTTACAACTGGACTGGTCTTACGGTTACCCTTACTGGAGTAACTCGTGGAATTGACGGCACCGTTGCCGAGCCACACTCAATAAATGCAATCGTTGTTCCAATTATTACTGCAATTGACATTGCTGAAGCAAACGCTGCGGTATGGAACACAATTGGAAAAGTCCAATCGCAAGGTGACCTCATCATTGGTTCACAAGCGAACCAATTCAGCAGACTTCCAATTGGCCCCCAAGGAAAGTTTCTAGCATCAGACGGAACTACTGCTTACTGGGCAACTGGTGGATACCAAGGGACACAAGGTGCACAGGGTTACCAAGGGCAGACCGGACCACAAGGGACGCAAGGTGTAACCGGAAGTCAAGGGCAACAAGGGTATCAAGGGAGCCAAGGCTCACAAGGAAATCAAGGTCTAACTGGTAACACTGGTCCTCAAGGAAATCAAGGTAATACTGGTTCACAAGGCTCAACAGGTTTGCAGGGACCACAAGGTAATACTGGTTCAACAGGAAGTCAAGGAGCGCAAGGCTATCAAGGCTCAACAGGTTCCACAGGACCACAAGGTTCTACGGGTTCGCAAGGCTCAACAGGAAGTCAAGGCTCAACTGGAAGCCAAGGCTCCACGGGTGCGCAGGGGAGCACGGGTGCGCAGGGGTCTACGGGTACACAAGGTTCAACTGGTCCTCAAGGTTTAACGGGTTCACAAGGTTCCACCGGAGCACAAGGACCAATTGGTTCAACTGGTTCGCAAGGTGCTCAAGGTTCTCAAGGCAATCAAGGCCTCACTGGTTCCACGGGTGCGCAAGGTGTTCAAGGAACGCAAGGCTCAACTGGAACGCAGGGTTCTACTGGTGCACAAGGCTCACAAGGTTTTCAAGGTTCAACTGGTTCACAAGGTGCAACCGGAAGCCAAGGGGCTCAAGGCTATCAAGGTTTTCAAGGCGTAACTGGAGCAACCGGCGTTCAAGGAACACAAGGAAGCACTGGTTCAACTGGTGCTCAAGGTCTTACTGGTCCACAGGGTTCACAGGGGTACCAAGGAGCAACTGGTGTTCAAGGTTTAACGGGAACACAGGGTGCAACTGGAGCGCAAGGGAATCAAGGTTTTCAAGGGACGCAAGGAACAACTGGCTCACAAGGCGCAACCGGTTCTCAAGGCGCAACTGGACCGCAAGGTTCTCAGGGGCTACAAGGAACAACTGGCTCTCAGGGTGCAACTGGTCTTCAGGGGCCTCAGGGATATCAAGGCTCAACTGGAAGTCAAGGTTCAACGGGTTACCAAGGAGCAACAGGAAGCCAAGGTGCGACTGGAAGCCAAGGTTACCAAGGGTACCAAGGTCAAACTGGACCACAAGGTGTTACTGGACTGCAGGGACCCCAAGGTGTTCAGGGTGCAGCGTCTTCTCTTAACGCACACGCCGCAGTTGTTGCAGTTGACTATTCAGGAGTAACAAACTCTGGCGTTTACGTAGCAGGAACACTTGGAGCAGATGGTGGTTACGGTATTGGCGCAACACTAACGGCATCGGCAAATGGTGTTTTAACCATCGATGGTGTTAACCCAGCAGTTGGTCAACGTGTACTGGTAAATAATCAAACCCCACAAACTCGTAACGGTATTTACCTCGTAACAAATTCTGGTGGAACAAGTGCCAAGTGGATTCTTACTCGTGCTTCAGACTATGACAATAGCAATCAAGGTGAAGTTTCTGTTGGTGACTATGTTTTTTGTACCAATGGAACTTTGTACGCAGGCACTACTTGGACGCAAATTGATTACGGTTCTCTTTCTGACTTAAGTATTATAATTGGAACAGACAATATTCACTTTGCGGAAACAGGTGGAATTGGACCTCAGGGTTATCAAGGACCACAGGGTGTTGGTGGCGCCCATGGTTACTACGGTTCGTTCTGGGATACAACAACACAATCTGCCGCAGTAGTAAATACTGCCTATGACATAAATCTAAATAGTTTTGGTGACACAAGCGGAATATCCTTAACAACACCAAATATTATTATTGCAAGTCCCGGTGTTTACAACGTTCAATTTTCTGCTCAGTTTATTAGAAACTCTGGTGGAACTGGTAATGCGTATGTTTGGATTAATCAAAATGGAACAGATGTTGCCGCCTCTGCCGGTGATGTTCAACTAGCAGGTAACAACTACGCAATTATTCAATCGTGGAATTACCTAATCACCACTACAACCGCTAATGAATACGTAAAATTCCGTTGGGCGACAACCGATTTATCAATTAAAATAGTAACTCTCGCTGCAACTTCTTTTGCACCTCTTACACCTTCAATGATTGTTACCGTGCAACAAGTCATGTACACCGAAACTGGTGCACAAGGGGCTCAGGGACCTCAAGGGGGTCAGGGCGCACAAGGCTCTAATGGTGCACAAGGTTTTCAAGGAATCTCCGGAACTAATGGAACGCAGGGTGCTGCTGGTGCACAAGGTGCGACTGGTTCTCAGGGGGCACAGGGGGCACAAGGTTCAATAGGCTCTCAAGGTGCAACTGGTTCACAGGGGCAACAGGGTGCGCAAGGTTTTACTGGTTCGCAAGGTGCAATTGGATACCAAGGATACCAAGGCGCAACTGGCTCGCAAGGAAGTCAAGGATACCAAGGGTCAACTGGTTCACAGGGAAATCAAGGAAACCAAGGTGCCACTGGAACAACTGGTGCACAAGGGTCTCAGGGTTCTCAAGGACAAACCGGTTCGCAAGGTTCTACCGGTGCACAAGGCTCTACCGGCGCTACTGGTTCTCAAGGAACGCAAGGTCTAACTGGTGCTCAAGGCTCAATTGGATACCAAGGGTATCAAGGCTACCAAGGACCACAAGGCGTTATTGGACAAACTGGTTCAATCGGTCCGCAGGGATATCAAGGTGCAACCGGTCTTCAGGGCAATCAAGGCAACCAAGGTTCAACTGGAGCGCAAGGAACTACTGGCTCCCAAGGTACAACTGGTTCGCAAGGAAATCAAGGTGCCACCGGGTCGCAAGGTACGCAAGGATACCAAGGTTCAACTGGTGCGACTGGTGCACAGGGGACGCAAGGAATAACCGGCTCTCAAGGAAATCAAGGTTTCCAAGGTTCGGTTGGTGCCACTGGCTCGCAAGGAACGCAGGGATACCAAGGTCAAATTGGTGCAACTGGTGCCCAAGGTAATCAAGGATTCCAAGGTACAACCGGTGCCACCGGTGCGCAAGGCGTTCAAGGTTTCACTGGTTCACAGGGACCAATTGGTTATCAGGGTGCAATTGGTTATCAGGGTTACCAAGGCTCAACTGGTGCGCAAGGTAACCAAGGTTTCACTGGAGTTCAAGGCCCTCAAGGGAATCAAGGGACGCAGGGTTTAACTGGGCCACAAGGTACGCAAGGTAATACTGGAACGCAAGGACCAACTGGTTACCAAGGACCTCAAGGGTCACAAGGCGCACAAGGGGCTCAGGGTTATGTCGGTGCACAAGGTGCAACCGGTAATCAAGGACCACAAGGTTACCAAGGACAACTTGGTTCACAGGGTCCACAAGGTTATGTTGGTACACAAGGTTCGTACGGACGTGGTTACAACGTAACTTCAAACACTTCTTACACAATTGCTGCAAGTGGAATTTTTACCTTCTACACAAACTACACAGGTGCGTACGTACCGGGTTCAGTAATTGACGTTATTAGTGCTTCTACTTCTTATTACATGGGTGGAACAATCACCAATGTAGTGACCGACACAAGCATTACAGTTAACATCACAAGTTCATACGGAAGCGGCGCTTTTTCTGACTGGCAATTCACCATTGGTGGATACGGAAGTCTTGGAACTGGCTCTGGTACACAAGGGCCGCAAGGGACTCAAGGAGTTCAAGGGAATCAAGGTGTTCAAGGCGCCGGTTACCAAGGTGTTCAAGGCGCTACTGGTTCTCAAGGACCTCAAGGTTACCAAGGAAATCAGGGTGCTGGCACTCAAGGAAATCAAGGTTACACAGGTCTTACTGGTGACCCGGGAATTGTTAACCAATCCATTGCACCAACCAATACTGGAATTCTATGGATGGATACAACATCCACACCAACAATTGTTCAGGGGTACCAAGGAGTCCCCGGAACTCAAGGTTCAACCGGTTTACAAGGTCCTCAGGGAAATATTGGTGCGCAAGGAACACAAGGTAGTCAAGGTGCATCCGTCCAAGGGCCTCAAGGGTATCAAGGTGCACAAGGCGTATACGTATCAGCAAACGGTGTTGCACCAGTTGATACAACTCTTCTTTGGCTTGACAATTCTGCTTCAGGAAATGGAACGCAGGGACCACAGGGGTCTCAAGGGGCACAAGGGTATCAAGGCGCATACGGTGGACCTCAGGGAACTCAAGGGGCACAAGGCCGTCAAGGGGTTCAAGGGACGCAAGGCTATCAAGGACCAGCACCACTCGCCGCAATTGGAACGGTTACCGTTGCACCAACGCCACAAGTTACGGTTGGTAACTCTAACGGAACAGCAACATTTAATTTTGGATTAGTTCAAGGACCACAGGGTTACACCGGAGCCCAAGGGCCTCAAGGTTTTCAAGGAAATCAAGGTTCTACTGGTACCGCAGCATTTGTTGGAGCGCAAGGCCCACAAGGTTTTCAAGGGAATCAAGGATTTCAGGGGAATCAAGGGAATCAAGGATTTCAGGGCTACCAAGGTTTTCAAGGGACTCAAAGCGGAATCACAATTGGAACAACGACAACGCTGGCTTCTGGTTCTCAGGCAACAGTTTCCAATTCAGGAACAGCGGGTGCATCCGTACTTAACTTTGGGCTACCTCAAGGTTACCAAGGAAACCAAGCGGGAATCACCATTGGTACAACATCGACTGTTGCATATGGAGTTCAGGCTGCAGTATCAAACGTAGGTACTGCTGGCTCAGCAATTCTGAACTTCTCGCTACCTCAGGGACCTCAAGGTTATTCAGCAGCAACAACAAATGTTGCAATGAATGCACCGCTTGAGGCATTCCAAGTTGTTACTGCAGCGCCAACAGCAACTCAAACCATCTACCTTGGCGCTTCTTCAATTTGGTATTTCACTTCGAATTCTGCAAATACATTTGCATTAAACTTCTCCGCCGGTATCGCTGGTTCTACAGTTCCTTTAAATACGCTTCTTGCAATTGGACAATCAATTGGTGTAACTGTTCTTGTTAAAAACGGTGCAACAACTTTGTATTATGCAACTGGATTCCTAATTGATGGAAACGCCGTTACGCCTATTTGGCAAGGTGGAACGGGTGCGCCAACTGCTGCTGGAGCAGCGAATTCGGTTGACATCTATAACTTCACCATATTAAAAACGGCTGCCAATACCTACACAGTTTTGGCCTCAACGAACTACTTTAAGTAATCATGCCATTAGCGTCAACTAGCGGTTCATCATCACAAGGATTTGGATTTCTTAAAACGTTTCACAAAATCCTTGCTGACAACTTCACCCGCTCTGCAACTCAAGGTGGCCTAGGAACATCAACTAATGGTGCTACATGGAACTCTATAACCGGAACTTGGTACGTAAACTCAAACAATCAAGCCCAATCAGATGCAACCTCAACTGTATATCCGGTTTCTGCAATAGATGTAAACTCTTTTAATCAAACCGCCAGTGCAGTTGTTTCAGAGGGAACCGGAGTAGCCGTTTGGGTATCAGCACTAGGAACTTCTTGGTACGCTGCAACAAGTTACAATGTAAATAGCACGTATGCGTGCAATCCATATTCTTGCAACTGCAGCAATTGTTGCCAGACTTGCAACGTTTCGTGTAATTGCGTTACTACGCCGTGCACGCAATCTTGTGTAACCTCTCCACAAACCTGTTCGGGTGGAGGCACGTCGTGCTCTGGTGGTGGCTGCAACTGCACTGCTTATGGTGAAAAAGGTGCTGCGTACTGCTGTGGAAGCGACCCTCTTGTTTGCGTTGACATTCCACCAACTTGTACCGGTGGAGGCACTACCTGTACCTGCACCGGTGGGGGTACTTCGTGTGACACTTGTGCGGTTCCCTGTAATTGCGTTTCTTGCAATTGTTCTACTTGTTACCAATCTTGTGGTTCTGTTAATTATTACATGAGAATTTTGCAAAATTTAAGTGGTGTAGTTAGTACTGTTACAAATGATGTTTCTCTTAGTAGTCAAGCCGTAGCGATTAAAGTGCAGGCAAATGCTGATTCTGGCTCAATTATTGCCACCGCTTACTCTGACACTGGGTTTTCAACAGTTTTGGGAACGGCAAATTTTTCACCAACAATTGGGCTTCAGAGTCAATACGCTGGTATAGTAAAAGCACCTACTAGCAATAGCCAAGGTTCAACAATCACCAGTTTCCGAGCGCAGGTATAAAAATGACAAACGAAGCAGCAAGTGAGCGACCAGCAAGACCTTGGGATTTGTGGAATAAAAACATTGGTCGTGTGGCTACGGTTGTTGCAGATGAGCGTTTTGAAATTTGCAAAGCCTGTCCTAACTATGTTTCCCTAACCCACCAATGCACCGAATGCGGTTGCATTATGAATGCCAAGGTGAAACTTCCAAATGCTTCTTGCCCAATTGGAAAATGGTCCGCAGTAAGTATTTCTTACAAAACCGATGACACAAAGAAAGACCAATAATGTCAACACTTAATGCTCCTCAAAATCTTCAAGTCTTCCCATCTAATAATGCACTAATTGTAAATTGGCTTCCAATTGTTGACCCATCTTTGGGGGGATACAGCATCTCAATAACTGATGAAGCGGGAACGCTTAAAAGCATTGCAATTACCAAGGACTCAACATCTATTTCTATTGATAATTTGACCAATGGAGAAAAATACTCTATTTCTATCGCATCTGTAACGGATGAAGGCATTGGTGAATACTCAATTCCGGTTGTTGGGGTTCCAGACAATACTCGCCCAGTAGAACCACCGCAAGTAAATACTTCAACATCGCCTGAGCCATTAACACCACAGGCAGTGCCACCAGTAAAACTTGCAATGGTAATTGATGGTGAAGTGGTTGACGTTTTGTTTACTGATGAGCGACTGGCTGCAATTTTTCTAAGCGCCCCAACCGTTGTAGACGTTACTGACGCAACCTCGGAAGTAAAGGCTGGCTACTTGTTTGATGCTAAAACCAGAATGTTTTCTATACCGCCAATTAGCATTGACACAACAAATCTCACGGGTGAATTAAATAATTTGGCGCCCATGGGAACACCAAATATTCCACCAACAGTTAACTAATGCCCGAAACAATGCCCCCGGTCCCAGAGATTGCCAAATTAGTAAAAGTGGCAATAATTATTGACAACGTTGTTCAGGCAACAATGTTTCTTAAGCCCGAATTAGCACTTAAGTTTCTTTCGGGTAGTCCACTTTCTTGCGTCAATATATCTGCACCAAATGGTGCACAATTGGCTACGGGCGGGGACATTTATGACCCAACAACAGGAAAATTCACAACCCCTTAAGGTTTAAAATGGCTACTGTAACTCATTTATATTCTGACCCTAACGAGATTTACGACCCTGCAAACAAAAATTGTAAATCGCTTTACTATGAATTAATTGACAAAGGACCAACTGTTCCATTCGAAATTGGAAAACCACTTTTTTCTGCAACCGGAGAAAGCGCAACGGACCTTTTTACCAAAATGTTTGGTGGAATTGGTGGAAAAGAAGAAGAACTTATTGTTATTCACTTTGAGGCAAAAAAAGATTTCAATGGTGACCTTTCTTTTCCTTTGGAAATAATGACCAAAATGAACGGCAATTTTCTTTTTGTTGGAGAAATGAAACCCCATTATTCAACTGGAAGCAAAACAAAAGTAACTTCTTTTAAAGATGACCTTTCTAGTTATGAAGACCCAATTCAGCCCTCAAACAGACCCGGCGGCGCTTTCTACCACAATGAAGGTCAAGTATTTATTGCTGGAGTTTTGACATTTAAAGACTCAAATGATTATTACCAATTCATGCAAACAATTTCTCAAACAGCAATTGCTGCAATTAAAACATTTGATACAGAAGGAAAATTAGGGGAAGTGGGTACGTCAGAGCCGTATTCAGGAATTTTTTCTCACGTGGGTACGCCAGAAATTAAAAAAATAGGTGGTTGGCAGGGTTGGGATAATCCTCATCCGCTACAAAAAGAAACTACAAAAGTTCGTGCCCTATTTTCTTTTGCAATAAATGTAAACAATGATTTAACCCCTTTCTTCAAAGTTGACCTTTGCGATGAGCCAATCCCAGTGGGCTCTTTGGCGGTTGACGGGGTTTATGTAGACGTACCAACCTTTAGGCGCCAGTTCTCAGAGCAAATGGTTACTTTTGCTTTGGACTTTCTTCAAGCCTAAATAAATACCGGTTTATGCCCTAGAATAATGGTTTAGGAAGGACTGTCAATGGCTCAACTGAAATATTGGAACGGTTCGACATGGGTAACTGCCGTTGTCGGTTCTCAGGGCTATCAGGGAGTCCAAGGTGCAAATGGAGCCCAAGGGCAACAAGGTTTTCAAGGCTACCAAGGGAATCAAGGCGTAATCAGCACCAGCAATGGAGTGCCGCCTACAGATACATCAGTTCTTTGGTATGACGCAACCGCAACTTCAACAGTTGGAGTAGCAAACGCAACGCCCGGCGGTGTTGTTTATGGAGCGGCCGATGGAACTGGATTAACAACAGCATCTGGAACCTCTGGCTCTTTCCTTATGTCTTATGGAAACGTAGCAAATGGTGGGCCTGAGTTTATTCAGTTAAACGTTCATGAACCGGTAAACGTTGCCACTACAGGAAGCAATATTCCTGCAACATACACTCTTGGAAATGCTTTAACAAGTACTGGAAACAATACTAACGATTATCCAGTTTGGGCAGACCTTCTTACAATCACCGCAACTGGTGCTTTTTACGTTGACGGAATTCTTATTAACGCTGGAGACCGTGTTCTTTTTAAAGACCAAACTAACGCAGCGTCAAATGGAATTTGGCTATGCACAACTGCTGGCTCCGTTGGGGTAAGTGCTGTTTTTTGTAGAGATAATGATGGCGACACAATTTCAAAACTTGCAGCGGCGACTGTCTCTGTTTATAACGGAGCACTTAATGGTGGCTCTACGTGGCAAACAACGCTTTCCAATTCTGGTGTTCTTGGAACAACAGGAATTTATTTTACCCTTTCAGTTACTAGCGCTACAGGTGTTGGTACCGCAGGTCAATTGCTTATGTCTTATGGAGGAACTGGTCAGGCAGGGCCTAACTGGGTTTCTTTTGGGGTTCACGAACCAGTAAGTGCTGCCTCAACAACAAATGTTGCTGGAACATATACGGTTGGTGCAAACACCTCTCTTGACCCTGCGCAAGCATCCGATACTTTTGTAACAACGGCAACAGGAACCCTAGTAATAGATGGTTATACGGTTCAAACTGGCGACCGCATTTTATTAAAAGACCAATTAAATGGCGCTCAAAATGGAATCTGGCTTATCACCACTGCAGGTTCTAGTGGCATTGCAACTTCAATGGTCCGTGACAATGATGCAAATACTTTTTTTAAATTAGCCGCATCTATTGTTCAAGTTCGTCAAGGCAATTCAAATAGTGGCTCAGTATGGACTTGCTCATCTTCCTCTACGGGGACCATGGGGATAACACCAATTAATTTTTCTTATAACGTTTCAGCAATTGGTGGCTATGGTCAAGCAGGGCAATTGCTTATGTCATATGGAGTTCCCGGTATTAATGGACCGCCGCAATATATTCAATACAATGTCCATGAACCCGTCCAAGTTGCAACAACCGGAAATAATATTTTTGGAACATATTCAAACAACACCCCGGGCTCGGTAACCAACGACTCTACATTTGTAGTATCAGCAACTGGTCCATTAGTAATTGATGGATATACGGTACAAATTGGTGACCGCATTCTTATAAAAGACCAGACAATTGCATTCCAAAATGGTGTCTATGTATGTACAACTCAGGGTGTCTATGGAATTAATGCAGCATTTGTAAGAGACAATGACGTTGACACTACAAACAAGTTGGCGGCTTCCGTAGTTCAAATTCTTCAAGGAAATCAAAACGGTGGAACAGTCTGGTTTTGTTCTTCTAAGTCAACCGACACAATGGGAACAACTGCAGTCAACTTTTCTAAGCCCCTAACATCTTCAACAACAGGAACTTCTTCCCAATTGTTAGCGTCTGGCGGACCATCTTCTTCCGCTGGTTTCTACCAGTTTGGTTCTCACCCAGTTGTACAGGTTTCTTCAACGGGAACCAACATTGTTGGAACGTACGCAGTCGGCGCAAATACAACAAACGATGTAGGAACTGCATCTGACACATTCACCATCACTGCCACCGGAGCGTTTGTTTTGGATGGGTACACGGTCGGTCTTGGTGACCGAATCTTGCTAAAAGACCAAACTGCTGGTCTCCAAAACGGCGTCTACAAGTGCACAACCTACGGAACAACTGGTGTTTCAGCAGTATTCGTTCGTGACTTTGACGCCAATACAATTGGAAAATTAGCCGCCGGAAACTTCTCAATCCTTCAAGGGTCATCATACGGAGGAACAACTTGGTACTGCACCAATAAAACAACCGACACCCTTGGAACTACAGCGATTACGTTTAGTAACCCAATTTTTGCAACCAACACCCCAACGGCTAACCAAGTTTTGGCCGCAAACGCATCTGGTGTCGCTACATGGCAAAGTGCCCCTGCGGTTTCTACTATTTCTACCAATACCGTATTTACGGCTCCGCTTGAAGCAATACGCTACTCAACTAGTGCAATCGCATCGTCTCAAAGCATTTACGCATCCCTAGGCTCTGTTTGGTTCTACAACGCAGCGGCAACAGCAAACTGGACGCTTAACATAACTGGTAGTTCTACCCCGACAACGCTTAACTCAATTCTTGGAGTTAACCAATCAATTACCATTGCGGTAATGGTTCTTCAGGGTGGAACCGCTTGGTATAACTCCGCAATACAAATTGACGGTAACGCAATCACCACAACTGCGGGAACATACGGAATTGTTTATTGGTCTGGTGGAACTGCGCCAACATCTGGAAACGCTAACCAAATTGACGTTTACAACTACACAATTATTAAAACCGCATCAAACTTCTACACAGTTCTTGCAGGATTGACTAAGTTCTAATGCCTATTATTTCTGGTCAGGGCGATGACTCCGCTAACGGGTATGGTGAATTTACCACTCCGTACTATGGCTCATCTTTATATACTTTTCCAACCGGAAGTTATGTAACCTTCAATGGGACATCAGGATATACGGGGCCATCTCTTTCTACAGCAATAAGCACATTGAGTTCCAATGTAAGCACAAGTTGGTCAAGTAATACTTTGTATTTCAATACTTCTGGTGGAATACAACTTTGGACCGTACCAAGCACGGGGACCTTTACAATACTTGCTGCTGGTGCGGCGGGTGGAACTGCAAGTTCGGTGGGTGGAAGGGGTTTAATTTGGTCAGGAAATTTTTCCCTTGTATCTGGGACTATCTTGTACATTCTTGTAGGCCAGTTGGGTGTTAGTAGTGGGTATGGAGGCCCCCCCGGAGGCGGCGGCGGCACCTTTGTTCTTCAAGGCTCTGGAACTTCAACTCCTTTAATTATTTCCGGCGGAGGTGGTGGAGGTGCCAATACCATTTATGGAGGAAGCGTTTCATATGACGCTGTTTCTACCAACACAGGAGTAACCCCACTTGGTACGGGTTCTCAAATCAGTGGCGGTACTGGTGGCACGGGCGGAAACGGCGCCACGGGTGGTGGCAACGGCTCTGGCGGCGGAAACAATGGTGGTGGACTTTTATCCAGTGGAACTGGCGGTGGTGGCTATACGGCAGGTGGTGGAACAAATTTAAATGGTTTTGGTTATGCTCAAGGCGGTTCTGGAGGATTTAGCACTAGCCCCTCAACACAATCTTATGGTGGATTTGGTGGGGGTGCTTCTGGTTACGTTAATGGTTTTGCCGGTTTTGGAGGTGGCGGCGCTGGCGGTTACTCTGGTGGTGGTGGTGCTGGAACTAACGGTAACGGAGGCGGTGGCGGTGGTTCTTACAACGCAGGAAGTAGTCAATCAGGTGTTTCATATAACGCCGCAAACGGCTACTGCACAATAACTAAGGTTTCGTGAGGAATAACTAATGGGAACAATTAAATATTGGAACGGAACAGCATGGATTGCTACCGTCATTGGTGCTCAGGGTGTTCAAGGGACACGTGGGTACCAAGGCCCCCAAGGTCTTCAGGGGAACCAAGGAATCACTGGAATCCAAGCAGGCTCAACAGCACCGCTCAACACAAGTACTCTTTGGTTAAATAACACTGTAACTGGAGTCGTTAACGCAGGACCACAAGGGGCTCAAGGTTCGCAGGGGCCAAGCAGTTTCACCGCAAGCGCTACGGCACCATCAAACACAAGCACTATTTGGCTTGACACAAGCACAACATCAGCAGCCCTTGCATCAAGCGCCGCTGGAAAAAATGCGCTGGTTAACGGATATGCCGACGTATGGCAACGTGGAACATCATTTTCACTATCGGCAAACTCATCTGCTTACACAGCGGACCGCTGGCAGGCATACTCAACCGCAGCCGTTAGCGCTTACACGATTTCGCAAATCGCATCCGGTCTAACAAGTTTTAATAACGCTATTCGTGTTCAGCGCAATAACGCCTCTACTCAAGTGGCGCCAATCTACCTCGGCCAAACCTTGGAATCAGTTGCATCAATTCCATATGCTGCTCAAACAGTAACACTTTCCTTCTACGCACGTGCGGGTGCGAACTTCTCGGGTGCCGGTAACTTGCTCACTGCAAACTTTGTTTCAGGAACTGGAACCGACCAAAACGTGTTTACCGGTTTTACTGGAGCCTCTACGGTTTTTTCCCCGACCGCTACTTTGACAACTTCATGGCAACGCTTTAACTACACCGTTAACTTGCCATCAACAATGACCCAATTGGGAATTACATTCTCATATTCACCAACTGGAACCGCCAGCGCCAACGACTACTTTGACATTACGGGTATGCAATTGGAACTTGGCTCTGTAGCAACTGGTTTCTCCCGTGCGGGCGGGAACCTCCAAGGTGAATACGCACTATGTCAAAGGTATTTTTGGAACCTCAACGCCAACCCAGCAGTAACGGGATTTACGTATTCTCGCCTCTTCTTGGCTTACGCAAGCGGAACAACTGCTCAGGGGTATCAGCAATTTCCGGTCCAAATGAGAATAACCCCAAGCGTTGCTTTTAGTCCTACGACCTCATACTCGTATTACAATATTGCAGCCAGTTATGGAGTTAGCAGCATTGCAGTGGACCAAAACAGTGCTTATGGATGCGCTTTCCAAATTGCACTTTCTAGTAGTGCCGCACAAAGTGGCGGTGCAATTACCAACGGAAGTGGCGCAACTGCCGCCTATGTCCAGTTTTCAGCAGAGTTGTAGGATTAATACATGGCACAACTCCGTTATTACGACGTAACCAGCAACACATGGTTACCAATGTCCGCCGTAGGACCTCAGGGGAGCCAAGGTTTTCAGGGTGCTCAGGGCGTATCAACGGGGTCAACAGCACCTGCCGACACAACGCTTTTATGGCTTAATACAGCATCAGCCGGAGTTGGAACTCAAGGTCCACAAGGATTTCAAGGACCATCAGGCGGAGCACAAGGTGCACAAGGTGCCACGGCAGTCGTCTCTCAATCAACAGCACCAGCAAACACTTCGGTTGTCTGGCTTGACACAAGCACGTCAGTCACAGGAATTGCAACATCGGCTTATGGTGTTGCCGGAAAAAATGCGGTCATAAATGGCGGCATGGACATAGCGCAACGTGGAACGAGTCAAACTTTTACCGCTGGTCCTGCTTACAGCCTTGACCGTTGGACGTTTAACTGTTCTGTTTCAACAAACATAACAATATCTCAGGTGCAAACTTCAGACACCACAAACTTGCCAAATATTTACTATGCAATGCGTGTTCAAAAAGCATCTGGAAATACTTCAACACCATTTGTGCCACTGACATATAATTTTGAATCAAAAGATTCATATAGATTTGCTGGACAAACAGTTACCTTTTCTTTTTATGCAAGAGTTGGCGCAAACTGGTCAGGAACAGGTTTTGCTACACAATTAGTTTCAGGAACAGGGAATGACCAAAACCTTTACTCAACAGGATTTAATGGTTCTAACGGATTTATTTCTCAAACGATTTCTTCATTTACTGGCACATGGCAACGTTTTGTATATTCAGGAACAGTCCCCGCAACAACGACTCAACTAGGAATTCAATTTAATTGGAGTACGTCCGCTGGAGCATCAGGTGCTGCAGACTACATAGACATAACAGGTGTTCAAGTTGAACTTGGTTCAACCGTAACTCCTTTTTCTCGTGCTGGTGGAACTATTGGTGGTGAATTGGCTCTATGTCAGAGGTACTACTGGCAAAACGGTGGGTCAAGTTATTGCTCATTTGGTCTTGGGTATGGAGCAACTACAACTATTGCTAATACACACATTGTGTTTCCTGTTGCTATGAGAGCAGCCCCATCATTTTCATCTTCGGGAAGCCTTGCCGTTTCTGCCGGAACACCCATTACTGTTACGTCAATAAACTTGGCCGGTGCTTCTGCGACCACACTTTCAGCAACTATTCAACCAAACGTTGCGTCAGGATTAACGGTTGGTTATTGCTACCAGTTGTATGCCAGTAACTCATCAGCATCTTACATAGCATTTAGTTCGGAGTTGTAATGACAACAGCACGCATCTATAACTCATCAACTGGTAACTGGGACGCTGTAGTCGGTGGACCGCAAGGGTACCAAGGCTCACAAGGGTATCAAGGTTTTCAAGGGAGCCAAGGTTTTCAAGGCAATCAAGGTACGTCCTCGCTTACAACAAATATTGCTGGTAAAAACTCACTGATTAATGGAGCCTTTGACATCTGGCAACGTGGAACCTCATTTACAAGTGACCAAGTTTACACAGCCGACCGCTGGTACGGAAGAGTTATCGGAACATCATCAATAACTCAAGAAACAACAAACCTTCCAGTTGGTGCTCGTTACGGCCTTAAATGGAACATAACTGGAACGACTGCGGGAAGTTTTTGCCAAATTCACCAACCAATTGAAACCGCAAACGTTATTCCCCTTCGTGGTCAAACGGTTACATTCTCCTATTACGCCCTTGTCTCTGGTGGTTGGACTGGAAACATTGTTCCTGAAATTTATTACAGCAACTCAGCGACAGACGCTTCATACACAACACTTGGAAGCGGAACGGCTCTCAGCGTAACTCAAAACCAAGCCAACAATGCTCCTACTGTATGGACACGACTTTCATTCACCACAACAATTCCTACAGATGCACTTAGCATTAGGTTTGGAATTGTTCCAGATACCGCTCAATCAACAAATGGAGCAACAGTAAGAATTGCTAACGTACAACTCGAACTTGGTTCAACAGCAACTCAGTTCACACGTGCCGGTGGTCTTGTTCAAGGTGAGTTGGCGGCGTGTCAGAGGTACTATTTGCAAGTTACTTCTGACACAAATAATAGTGGTGCAATTTTATCTCCACTTGGAACAGCAAACACAACAAGCAGTTTTTACGTTCCATTTTTACTTCCTGTAACAATGAGGGCAGTACCCTCTGGTACTGTTGCCTTTGCAAACCTTCAAGCAGTCGATGGCGCAAACTCTTTTACGATTACTTCAGCAGGTTTGGCGGGTAGTAGCAATACAACACAAGTTGTTATATTAAATGTTGGAGTTACAGGAACGCTTACACAATTTAGACCTTATTGGATAAGAAGTGCTATTTCTGGTGGTTACATAGGATTTACGGCGGAACTGTAATGACACAACTCTCCTACTTCTCACCAGCCACCGGTTCTCCATTTACTCCTACGGCAGTATCTGGAACAACAATCTCGGTTTCTACCACAGCGGCTTTGTCGCAAGGAATGGTTGTCGCCAACTCTTCATACGGAATAAACACAACAATTACCAGCATTACAAACCTGACGCAATTTGTTGTAAATAGCGCTACCGGAATCACCACAAGTACGCCATTAAACATTGGCTCTTGGGTTACCGCTTCCACGGGTGCGCAGGGGGCGCAAGGGGCGCAAGGGTATCAAGGGATTACGGGCTCAGGTCTTTTTGCCCTGACACCAAGCACTATCCAAACCTCGGGAACCTATTCAGCAACTGCTTATCAATTGGTTCTTTGTAACCCAGCCAGCCTTATGCAAGTCAACTTACCGACCGCCCCATCGGCGGGAACAATTGTTGGCGTGCAGAACCTTATTTCAGCAACAGCCCAAGTTGCCTTTGGAACTGGTGGAAGTGACACAATCCGTGTCTCTGGACTTGTTCTTTCGCCGGGCCTTTTTGTTGTATTTACTTATAACGCCACATCGGCAATATGGGAACCTTTCGTTAACTCGGTTACGATAGAGACTGAACTTCAGACTCAATTAATTATGGGAGCATTTTACTAATGGCCACTACAGCAACCCTCATGAAGCGTGTGCTTCTGACCACGACCACAAACACGTCTCTCTACACCGCCCCAGCAACCGGAACTGCCATTGTCACAAACGTCGCCATTGCCAACAGCACAGCGACTGCTGCGACTGCAACACTAAACCTTCCAGACCCAACTGGTAACGCAATTCCAATTCTTTCGGCTGTTTCTATTCCAGCAAACACCACCGCATTTTTTGACATCAAACAAACAGTGCCCGCCAACTACTCAATTACTGGTGGAGCGGGAACTGCTTCGGCTCTTTACATCCACATTTCTGGAGTGGTGATTATCTAATGCCGATTTACTACTACCCGAACGTAGTTCAATCAAACTCCACGCAATTACCGCCGGGTGCTGCGTCTGTTGTTACTGACGGCGTAGTTACATCTACAAGTGCCAATGGATACGCCACCGCAACAATCACGCCTAAAAGTAACGTTGTAATTATTACTTCGGGTTCAAACGGTTTGCAAATGGACATTGGTGGAGGTAAAACTTATGTTCCGTCAAATACAACAAGAACTTTAAACGTTGCTGCAAACTACGCCCACACAATGACCGTGATTGCATCCGGTGGAGCAATGTCAAACTCCTACTCAAATAACATCATGGGATATGGAGGGTATTACACAACGTGTGCTTTTGGAAACAATACTTTTGTAACCATCAATAACAACAGCAGTTCTAACTGTCTTTACTCAACAAATAATGGCTCTACTTGGGCCCTTGCTTCAATGCCATATACCGCTTATTGGAGTTGCGTTACTTTTGGAAATGGTATCTTCGTGGCCATTGCTGGTGCTGCGTCTACGCATAACTATGTAGCAACATCACCAAACGGGTACACATGGACTGCCTACACAAATTCATCATCAACGTACTGGGCAAGTCTTGCTTTTGGTACAAACCTTTCAAATGGTGCTGGAACTTGGGTTGATATTGCTGGGTATTCACAGTCGCAACTTGGTGGTTCGTCAACAAATTCCGCCTCATATTCAACCAACAATGGACAAACTTGGACAGCATCAACCCTTCCTTCAACGGTTTATTGGACTTGCATTGCCTATGGAAACGGAATTTGGATGGCTATTGCTGGTGACGGTTCTTCTACAAACATTTTGGCGACCACTTCAAACGGATACACGTGGACACAGTACACAAATAATTTAGGTTCTTATTATTGGCAAGGTCTTGCCTATGGTGACCCCAACGGTGTGCCTACATGGGTCATGAGTACAACACAAAATCAAAACGTTTCCGCATACTCGATAAACAATGGACAAAAATGGGTTAGTACAAACGGTATGTCGCAAAGTAGTTATAGTGGAAAATCTGTTTTTGCTGCTGGGTATTTTATTAACGCATATAACAACAACAACCAAGGATACTCGTACATCTTAAATGGTTCTTGGAGCAATGGTTGGACCACCACTGGCGTCTCATATCAACCAAGTGGAATTGCTTACGGAAATGGTTTTATTGTAATGTCGCCAAATAATAATAACCAGTATGCAACAGTGGTACCAATGGGCGCTGCGCTTCCAATAGCATTTGGTGTCTACAACGGTTCATCGAACACATACTAAGGAGAATAAAAAATGTCATTTCCAGACCACGCAACAATTCTTGATGGATGGGCTTACACAATTCAAGAAACACCACCATTTACAGTTAACGTTTTTAACGCTAATGACCCACACCCTGAAGGATGGGCGGTTCTAGACCAGCCACACAATCCTGATACTGGAATCGACTGGGCTAGTTACCAAGAAGCAGAGACATGGGTAATCGCACAAATTCAAACTCACTACAACGCTGAGCACATCCCATCACCAGAAACTGCTGCGACTATTCAAGCGCAAATTGATGCTCTTCAGAATCGTCTTGATGCTTACAAGGCACAAGAAGCAGGAGAAGAGCCAGCGCCAACTTTGCCTGTAGACGAAAAAGCACAGGCAGATTTTATTGCATCTGGTGAAACAAAGTCTGCGCCTTCTTCATCAACCGATAGTTAAGGTTTTTAAAAGTGCCCCAACTCTATTACTTTGATAACACGTCACAGAGTTGGCTTCCTGCTGTCTATGGGGCACAAGGCTCACAGGGTGCTGCTGGTGCTCAGGGCGCCCAAGGGGCGGCTGGAACTAATGGAGTTAATGCCGTAAACGTTGTTTTGAACTCACCTTTGGAAAGTACGTCACTTTCTACCACAGTGTCTTTGGGTTCAACTGGAAATACAACGGTTCCGCTTTACGTAACGACAAACGGGTCTTTTTATGTATGGACGGCGCAGGCTACAAATAACTGGACATTTAATATTGCCTCAACATCCAGCGCAACGCTTAACTCATTGCTTTCCATTGGACAGTCAATCACCATCGCTGCATACGTCAACCAAGGTGGAACTGCCTATTACTGCCTAAACGTAAACATTGACGGAGTAACGCAAAATGCTTTTTGGCAAGGTGGATATGCACCAACTGCGGGTAACGCAAACGGATACGACGCTTACGTATTTACTATTGTAAAAACAAGTGCAACTCCGACCTATACGGTCTTTGCTTCTCTAACGAGGTACTAATGCCTTTAGCAAATACTGCGGGGGCGGCTTCGGTTAAAGGTGCTGGGGGTGAAGGGTTAACCGTTAACGGCCCTAACTTTATTGCGTCTCAATCTAACTACGTTCAGCAAGTAGCCAGCCAATCGGACTCAAACCAAGGAATAACGGTTGACGCATCAGGAAATGTTTATACGGTAGGGCGTGCCAATAATTATGGTTTTGCACTTTTAACCAAGTATTCACCCAATGGACAGGTTATTTGGCAGCGCTCTTTCAAAAATAATGGAGCAGGTGGTGGAAATCACCAAGGGGTTGCAGTAGATAATTCTGGAAATATCTACGTTGCTGGCCAGTACTACAACGGATACTGGATTGGTTCTCTTCTTAAATATTCAGCAAACGGGCTTATTCTCTGGCAAGTTCAATACGCCAATGGTTCAAGTACCTCATATCCAAACTACGCAGCATCAGTTGCGCTTGATAGTGCTAACAATGTTTATGTAACTGGTTACTATGGAGCAACATCAGCAACGGTTTTCGCCGGAGTTGTAATTAAGTACACATCTGCAGGTGTTTATCAATGGCAGCGTTACCTGACACAATCTGGCTCTGTTCAGGGCAACGGAGTTGCATTAGATAAATCAGGAAATGTTTACGTTGGTGGAATTTACAATAATGGAACAGATAACTATGGTTTCTTGGCGCAATATAACACCAGCGGAACCCTTGCGTGGCAACGCTCTTTGTACAACACAAACACATCAGTTCTTGGAGTTACCACGGACGCAAAAGGATACGTTTATGTAGTTGGTTACTACTACAACACTTTTGGTTTTGTAGCAAAATATAATTCCAGTGGTGTTATTCAATGGAAACGTGGAATTGGTAGAAATCTTTACAATACATCTGTATCGGTTGACAACCTAGGTTTGGTTTACGTAACGGGTAACGACACAAACAACACCCCAAACCAATCGTACTTACTTAAATACTCAGATGCAGGCGTTCTTCTTTGGCAAAAAGCGCTTACAGGCCCTTCAACAACACTTACTGGTGCCGCAGGAAATACACTTCTTTACGGTGTCGCAAACGACGCAACAGGTAACGTTTACGTAACTGGTCAAATTGGAAATGGTCTTCCAGCAACAACCGTTACCGTACCCGGGCCGGTTTCTTCATACACAGTTGCTGGAAATACATTTACTTTTGGAACTGGTGGCGTCAACGCATACACGGGGCCATCGCTTTCTACGCTTCTAAGTTATTACAACACCACACAAAATCCATGGCTTACAAACACCGCATATTTTAATGAGCCCGGAACAACGGGAACTCAATATTGGACCGCTCCAGCCACCGGTTCATACACAATTACGGCAGCGGGTGCCCCGGGCGCTCGTGGTGGAACACCAACAACAACTTCTTATATTGCCGGGCGTGGTGCAATAATTCAAGCAACGGTAACGCTTACTGCTGGAACGGTTTACAAAATTATTGTTGGACAGCCGGGTAGTGCATACTATGACGGCGGTGGCGGTGGTGGAACGTTCATGACTGATTCATCAAATAACCCAATCATTGTTGCAGGTGGCGGTGGTGGAACTTATTACAACTACGGCATAGGAAGTCAATCTCAGGTTGACGGTCAAACTACAAATAATGGAAGTGCTGGATATAACGGTGGAACTGGTGGTTCGGGCGGTGGCGGAGGCGGTTCTGTAAATGGTCTTTCCGGTGGTGGTGGCGGGCTAACTGGAGACTCAAATGGAAATACAAATGGTTATCCATACATGAATGGGAAAGCATTTACCAATAGTGGAATTGGTGGGTATGCACTTAACAATCCCTCTTATTCTTACGGTGGTTTTGGCGGTGGCGGTGGCTCTAACGGAAACGGTTGGGGCGGTGGCGGTGGCGGTGGTTACTCTGGTGGTGCGGGTGGGGACACGAGCAACCCCAACAATGCCGGTGGCGGGGGCTCTTATGTAATTGCCACAGCAACAAATTTAAGTACATCGAATGGCCAATACAATGGAGGTTCTACTTTTAATGGAACGACAATCACCTCAACAGTTGGGTACAACGGGACAGTAGGAGCATACGCACCTTCGAGCCCCGGTTATTTAACAATTGCCGTTCCCGGCTCAACAACAAGGTACATAGGTGGAGCCGCCGGTGGTGGGACAAATATCCTTGTTGCAAAGTTTCTACCAGATGGCACATCGTTTATGGGGCCAAAAGTTATTTCTGCAAACCAACAATTGACAATTGGAAACGCATTTTATGCAGATGTTCAGGCAGGAGTGGTTGACGCCGCTGGTGCGCTCACTAACAATGTTGGTTTCTCAACATCAATGACTGCGGCAGATATTGGTTTTGAATCAGGAACAGGAAATTGGGGCGCTGGAATCAACTGGACGGCGACACAAGATTCAACATATGCACAGTCTGGAACTTATTCGCTTAAATGCACTCGTGCAAATACAACGGCTGGATATGGTTACGTTGCAAATAGCGCCTATTCAATGGTTGCAAATCAGACATATCAGTACTACGGATACATTTATGCTGATTCAACAAGTGCCGGTAAAACATACACAATCATGTTTCAATACCCAAATGGCACAAGGGTTTCAAGTAATTTTACCCCAACGCTCAATACGTGGAATCTTGTTTCTTTGAGTGTTCCTGCAACAACAACGGCAGGTACTTGTGCCCTTTACATTACAGACGACGCCCAAGGGTCACCATCAACAGGTCAATCTATTTGGCTTGACCAAATGGTATTTTTGCCCGGCGTAGAAACGCCATCTTTTGGTGGTGCTTCAGAAACGCCTTCCTATTCTTTCAGCACATTTACATTTACTTCTGGTGGAACATCAGGGCCTACTGGGCCAGCGCTTTCTACGCTTCTTGGTTCATACAGCACAAGCACATACCCATGGTTAAATAACTCTTTATATTTTAACGCTACAGGAGGAATTCAATATTGGACAGTTCCAAGCACGGCTGTTTACAGAATCACTGCGGTTGGCGCTGCTGGTTATCAAGGAAACGGAACTGCTGGTTATGGCGCATCAATGCGTGGTGATTTTACTTTGTCAAAAGGTCAAGTAATTAAAATTCTTGTTGGTCAATGTGGTGTTTATTCATCTTATGGCGGTGGCGGTGGCGGAACTTTTGTAGCAACAAATACAAATACTGCATTAGTTGTGGCTGGTGGTGGTGCTTCAACTTCACCATGGAGTTCCAGCCGTGTAGATGCGCTTACGACAAATAGTGGGCCAAACGGTGGAACTGGTGGTTCAGGCGCTCCGGGTGGCGGAGGTTTTTCTGGGAATGGCAGTGTTGCTTCTGCTTGCCAATCAAGTTTTCCTTATTCTTTTATTAATGGTGGAAATGGAAGTACATCGTGTAACGGTGGTGGTGGATTTGGTGGCGGTGCAGCAACAGATGGATGCTGCCAAGGTCAAAGTGGTGCAGGTGGTGGGTACACGGGTGGAAATGCAAGTGGAACCCCGGGTGCTTCAGGTTCTTACAATAGCGGTACAAACCAAGTAAATTCGACTGGGGCAAACGCACCAAACAGCAACGGTTTTGTCACGGTGACTCTTTTATCAACGGTTTCTACCATCTCAACCTCAGCAGGGGCTCTTCAATCTTCTGGATTGGGTCTTGATGACCTACCTTCAATGGCACTCTCTCAAGTCAACATCTAAAAAATCAGCAATGTCAAAGTAGTATTGATATAGGTTCTGAAAGGAAAAGATGCCTGTCCTTCGCTATTATGACTCCACATCTGGTACGTGGCTTCCCGCTATCGTCGGAGCCCAAGGTCCTCAGGGTGCCCCTGTTTCAGTAACAATTGGAACAACAACGACTACAGCCGCTGGTCAGCCTGCATCCGTAACAAACTCTGGGACAACTGCAGCCGCAGTTCTTAATTTCAGCATTCCAACCGGGACCCAAGGCCCGCAAGGATTAACCGGTGCGCAAGGTGCGACTGGATACCAAGGTCTTCAAGGGACACAGGGTTCATACGGCATCAACGTAGATGCGGGTTCCCCAACAACGGTTTCCGGTGGTACTGTTGGTATCGACGGAGGCCACTTTTAAATGACTACAACCATTCAATTTCGTCGTGGAACCGCTGCCCAATGGACTTCCGCTAATACACTTTTAGCCCAAGGAGAACTTGGTCTTGAGTTAGATACTGGCAAATTCAAGGTTGGCGACGGTCTTACGTATTGGAACAACCTTTCGTACTCTTCTGGACAAGTTGGCCCTCAGGGCGCTCAAGGAGCAGCCGGAATTTCTGGAACACAGGGGGCACAAGGGAGTCAAGGGGCACAAGGCGTCGCTGGTGGCCTAGGACCTCAGGGTATTTCTGGTAACCAGTTTGGAAACATTTTGGCCAACGACGCAAAATTGGGAATTGGAATCTATTTTCCAAAGAAGGTTTCTACAACCTACGTTACGCAAGTTACATCTACTACAGTTATTTCACCAACAAGTTTAATTTAAGGACATCCAATGGCAAGAGGCGTATTACTAGAAACGGACTATGTATTTAGTCCATCAACCTACACGCTCACCATCAACAACCGTTGGATTCGTCAAGAGCGCCTTATGCTCATCACCAACGTAACACGCAACATTGTCCTTTACAACTTTTCTGATTCATCTAAACCACTTCAGTCTGTCACAAAAGTTGACGCTGGAACCGCAATGTACAACACGCAGATTACATTTGCAACTTCAGCAATTACTGCGGCGATGCTCGCTACAGATGTTATTCAGGTTTACTACGATGACATTGCACAACTTGTAACATACGAAGAAACAATGATTGACGGTGCTCAGCGCCTGCGTTCTGGAAACCCACAATCACTTATTGACACCGACTTTGAATACTCAGTACAACCTTCAAAATGGGAAGCAATTTTTCTAGAGCAAAACTACCCTTCTTTCTTTGCAAAACCTAACGGTGGTAACTCAATTGGTGCAACCTCTATCTACGGAGATGGAACAAGCCCACGTTCTCTAATCACAGTAACAACCTCAACGCCTCATGGTCTCTTTCCGGGCGCTGTTGTTTCAGTACAAGAAACACAAAACTACAAGGCTGAAGGTACTTTTTCTGTAATTAGTACTCCAAACATTTACACATTTACATACCGTGGACGTGGAGTTGTCGGTGGTGAATGTATTTATCAGGGACTTAGTTCTGTCTATGGTGGAGACGTATTCGACTCCGCACACATTCCCGGTGGAAACTGGCCTGCACAGGGCCAGACGCTCTATGGTGCAATTCAGGGTTCTGTAAACACAATGAACCCTTGGTACGCACAATCAGACGGTGCATCGCCATACTCAAACATCACCGTTACGTTTACTTCGCCCCACGGTCTTTTTCCGGCAACACCTATTTCTATTAGTGGAACAAACTCATTTGATGGTGACTACATCATTAAGCAAGTTCCAAATACAACGCAATTTATTTTCCAATTACCACTAAGTCAGGCTTCTGTTCTTGTCCCAACGGGTTCACGCATTGTTGCAAAATCCGAAGGATACGTAATTCACCGACCATACGACGCTGGTGTGGCAATCACCACGTACAACAACGTTCCCGGTGCACAAACAATTCGCCAAACTCGTCGTTACTTCCGCTACCAAGCAGGTAAGGCTATCCAATTCTCTACTGGTGCAAAATTAACGCCAACATTTAACATTGATGGACTTTCAATGAGTGGTGGAGTAAATGGAACAACTTCAACAATAACAATCACCACAGTTGAAGACCACGGACTACAGGCTGGAGCGGTCGTTTACGTTGAAGGCGTAACAATTGCTGGAACCTACAACCCCTACAACGGTTATTTCACCGTAACTTCTGTAAGCAACTCAAATACATTCCAAGTTCAAAAGACGCTTACCGGAACAGTAAATACAAATGACCTAAGCCCATCAAGCAACAATATGTACTGCCACGCATACCAATGGGCAAATGCTGCAGCACGTTGTGGAATGTATGACGAGCAAAGTGGTTTTTACTTTGAATACGACGGTTTAAATATGTCGGTTAACCGCCGCCACTCAGACAAAATTATGCAAGGGCGTTTGACTCTTACAAAGAACAGCAACCTTGTTTTGGGCGTTGGAACATCTTTCCGAAAGCAACTTCAAACAGGTCAGAACATCGTTATTAAGGGTACTTCATATCGAATTCTTGGAATCAGCAGTGATACACAAATGTATATCTCGCCAGCATGGCGTGGCCCTAGCGTTTCTGGAACTCGTTTCTGCCTTACACAAACAATCAAGATTTTGCAAAACCAATGGAACATGGACAAATTAGATGGAACTGGTCCTTCTGGATATGTCTTTGACGTTAAAAAAATGCAAATGGTTTACATTGACTACTCATGGTACGGAGCGGGAACAATACGTTACGGTGTTCGTGGACCACGTGGAAACATTATTTTCTTCCACCGCATCGCAAACAACAACGTTAACCAAGTTTCATACCAGCGTTCAGGTAACCTACCTGCACGCTATGAAGTAGCAAACGACCCACTCACAACAAGTGTTATGACTTCGGGTGCCTCCGGAGTTCTTGGTTCTGTTCTTCAGCCAACCGACACAACAATCTACGTTACGAACGTCACCAACTGGCTTCCAAGTGGCTACATTTGGGTCAAAGATGACACCAACTGTGAAATTATGGCGTATTCATCAATTGGTGCGTACAACGTTGCGGCACAGGGTTATCCATTGACAATTAGTCAGCGCCGTGCATCAGTAACACTGACGTATCCTGACCAACCATTTGTTTACTCAGGGACCACAAGCAACGTTACTTTCAGCACAGACTCATCATGGACTGGGAGTGGTGGAAACGCCCAAGTATCTGTGCAGCCAATTACTCAAACCTGCGCACCCATTGTTCAGCACTGGGGAAGTTCGGTTGTTATGGATGGTCAATTCCAAAGCGACCTTCTTTCCCTCTATACCGGTGGTATGACCAAATACTTAGCGGTTGCCGCTGGACAGACACGTCCTCTCGTTGCAATTCGTGTTGCCCCGACAGTGGACAACGCTATTGGTAGAAACTTTGGTATTCGTGAACTTGTTAACCGAATGCAATTATCACTACAGACTATTGGAGTTCAAACTAACGGCTCATTTCGTATTGACTGTATTTTGAACCCAGCACAGATGACGTACACAAACTGGACTCCTTCTCAGTTGGCCTGTACACGCACTGCGGTTACTGCAAGTAGCGGTTCTACTACTTTGGTTGTAGCAGACACTGCAACTCAGAATAACAACGGTGTAATTGGTATTGTTCCGGGAATGAGCGTAACAAGTTCAGCCGGTAACATCCCAGCCGGAACTATTGTCAACCTCGTTACTGGTTCAAACGTTATTTTGAGCAACGGTACAACTTCTGCAGTTACTAACGGTACGATTATAACCTTCACCCCTGCAGTCGGTTATTCGGGTCTTCCAAATGACTGGACCAAGGACCCAGTTGCCGCTAACTCTCTTGCTCAGGTTCTTTATTTTGATAATTCAGGCTCTGGTGGAGGTGGAACCCCGGGTTCTACTTCCACAGCCGGAGGAGTGCCAACTGGGACGGTTTTCCAAGGTGACTCAGTATTCTCATTCTTCTCAGAAAACGGTGGTGGTTCTTCTAACTACAACTCATCCGTATACTCCCTTACAGGTATTAAAGAAATGGGTAACTCCTACTTGAGTGGTGATGGAAACGTCTCTTCTCCATCTTTCCCTAACGGACCAGACGTACTTGTGATTACTTGTACAAACATTGGAACATCAACCTCAAACATTGCTGCCCGTGTTTCATGGACCGAGGCTCAGGCTTAGTTTTAAGCCCTCAGCCAAGAAAAAAACCGCTGTTATACTTTTCCTTGAAGCCACTGGAGGTCACTCAAAATGTCGTCTTACTCAACACTAAGCACCCAAATTACAGCACTCCAGAACGATATGACAGTATCGTTGGCGGCTGGTGGACTTTCATCAACTGACTACGCATACTACGCAAACGCCCTTTCAACTCTTGGGACTTTGCTTGGTATTAACGACATCGTTGCTGCAACTGCCAGTTACGTGTCACAAATCACCACCGCTGGAACAACCCAAGTAAATGCCGTCAACTCTGCCGGAACTACTCAAGTTGCTGCAGTAAACAGCGCTGGCTCAACGCAGATTACTGCAATTAATAACACTGCAACAACCCTTCAACTTCAAGCCTTCATGGGAGTACTAGCGTAATATGGCAACTACAGTCACACGATTCGGAGCAGGCGTAGCAACAACTTCGTCAGCCACGATTTACACAGTTCCGGCATCAACTACAGGAATCATCACCAACATCACGCTTGCTAACACGGCTTCTTACACCGTTACGGTAACAATGACAATTGGTAGTTACTCGTATATGTCAGGACTTCAGATTCCAGCAAACGGAACGGTCAACTTTGATACCCGTGCAGTAACAATTGCTGGTGAATCAACAAACATTCTCGCAAGCGTCGGTGGAGTAATTAACTACTTCGTATCTGGCGTAACAGTGAATTAATAAAGGATAGGTAACGGCTAATGGCTATTTCCTCAAGCAAAGATTTCGTAGTATTCCCGAACGATAACTCCGGTCGTGTTTACGTAAACGAGCAAGCATTCACATCAAGCGGTACTTGGACACCACCTGCAAACGTTTCATATGCACAGGTTGTTCTTGTAGGTGCTGGTGGAGGCGGTGGCGGTGGTTCGTCACAGGTTGCTGGTGGCGGTGGCGGCGGTGGAGCCGTTGTTGTTCAAAATGTTCAAGTAACTGGTGGAACCGCCTATTCAATTAACATTGGAGCCGGTGGTCAAGGTGGACTTGGTTCACAAATTTCAGCAGGAGATGTAACCAGCACACTCCCGGGTGCAAATGGTGGGGCAACCACATTTGGTTCGACTACTGTTTTCAACTACTTAAACAACTCAGATTTCTCACTTAACATGACCGGTTGGACTCCAGCCGTAATCCTTCGTGGCGCTTCTGGTGTTAACGGTGCGTCTTCAATTACTGTCTACCCTAACGCCCTTGGAATTGTTCCGGGAATGTTGGTTACCAACCAATCAGGTGCTGGTATTCAAACAAACACGTACGTAACTACGGTTTCTGGTAACACTGTTAACTTAAGCGCATCATTAACGTCAACCATTGGTGAAACAATTTCTTTTGACTTTGGGCAAAACACCCTTGCACTTTCAGAGGTTATGTACCCGAACATTACGGCAGTTGGTGGTTCTTCAATCACATCAAGCAACTACACGGTAAACGCTCCCGGTGCTCCTGATGGTCAGGTTGCTGAAATTGCAACAAACGAACAAATTTTCTCTAACAACATTCTTCCTCCACGTTTTTCTCAATTGGAAGACCCAACTCTTGTATCCCTTTCATTAATCAGCGTTCAGGGAACAAACCCAGCAACAATTGCAATTTCATCTTCTGGTATTCCTACCAAGTTGACAGAAATGATTGCCGGATTTGTTATGAATGCAACCGGTGCAAATGGTGCAACAACAATTACTTTGGACAACCCAACAATTGTTCAAGTTGGTATGTTCCTAATTGGTACTGGATTTGCTTCGGGTACGGTTATTACTTCAGTTAGCGGTAACTCAACTGCTGGATACGTATTTACAATTAGCAGCGGTCTTACACAGGCGCTTTCTACAAGTCCTGTAACTGTTTCATATTCTGGAACTGCCGGTATCAACGGTCTTAACGCAATTACAGGTTCTGCGGTTTCTACTTCAAACCCAACTTGGATGAACTTCTCAACAATTGCCTCGGCATCCTCAATTACCACAAACGCAACGTCAACTGCTGGTGGTTACAACGGCGTTCCATACATTCCGGGTCAGACATACACAATGTCAGCCTACGTATCGGCCTCTGCCAATGTTTCTACCACGACACCAATCTTGTTCCAACTACGTTCTACCGGTGCTTCATACGGTGCTGCGACTGCGGTTTCCTACTTGGGTGGTACAACTTCTGGTACAACTTCATCAATTGACGCAGGTACTGCTAACGGATTCTTTGTTCGTCAAGCAACACCAGCGGCGCTTACAAACTACGGTGGAACAGTTTCTGTTGCTGCTACGGGTACATCAGGTGCTGGTTCAATTACCGTAACTTCAGCAACGGGAATTTTTGTTGGTATGACAGTAACCGGTTCAAACATTCAGTCAAACACAACCGTTTCTTCTGTTTCTGGAACAACCATTGGTCTTTCATTGACTACAAGCGGTCCAGTTGCAAGCACAATTACATTTGCTCAGCCTGCTGGTGTTCAAGTCCTTGGTTCAAACGTAACCGTTGGACAAAACGGATGGCGCCGCATTTCGGCTACATTTACAACGCCTTCATTTGCTACAGCAACTGCAAACGGTGCATACGGTTACGGTTCAACACCACAATTTATTTACCCTTCAATTGTTATTCAGCAGCCAAGCACAACATTCTGGTTTGACAATGTTCAACTTGAAATGGGTAACAACACAACCCCATTCTCACCACCTATTTACTCACAGAAGGCTGCACTTGCAGTAACTTCTGCAGTTACAAACGGTAACAATTTAGAAATTTCAAGTGTTCCAAACCGTGTCACTGCTGGTAGTACATACAGTGCTTCAATGTACGTAATTGGTTCAAACACTTCCAACCAGTACCGTCCGGTTAACGCATTTATTGAATACCTTGACGCAGACTACAACGTACTTACACGTTTTACTGGAACTGCTTTGCCAATTGCTATTACTGGTGTTACATCTGGTAGCCAGATGTCTTCTTCATACACATCACCAGCAATGGCCGTACCAACACGTCTTGGAATTGCTGGTCAGGTTGCGCCAACGGGTTCACTATATGCTCGTATTGGATTCACTGTTTACCAAGGTGGACAGAATGCTTCAACTACGTACCAGATTTTTGCTCCACAATTGGAACCGGGTGCAAGCGTTACTGCTTACAAAAAAGTTGACAACGTTACCTACTTCTGGGCTGGTCAATCAGGAAACTCACCTGTAATTAGTTCATACTCAGTCATTGCTGAAGGTGGCGGTGGTGGTGGAACTTACAACACCAACAACTACCAGTGGCAATACGGTCTTCAAGGCGCCAATAATGGTGGACACGCTGCATTTAACTCTGCGGGTTCACAGTACATCACCCTTGCCGGTGGTGGTGGAGGCTCATGGTTACCGGGAATGAATGCAATTATCGCAACCCCAACGCCATCTGCCACAACTACATACCAGTTCCCTGCGTCTACATACCAATACTCAACTGGTTCATATGTATTTGATACAATGCCAATGCGTGGAAATGCCGGTGGTTACGCCTCTTACAATGTATACACAGGTGGAAACGCAACATACGGTATGTATGGTCAAGCAGGTGATGGTGGTGCCGGAACTGCAATTTCAGGAATAAACTCAGGTGCTCCAAATGGTGTCCCTATGGGTGGTGGCGGTGGTGGTGCTGGTTGGACATACAACGCAAACCAAGGATTTATCTACTCTGGACGTGGTTCTGGTGGTGGTGGACGTGGAGGAAACTCTTACCTTGTCGACCAACAAAATAACGTTATGTTTTACTCACGTGGAATGGATGCAATCCAGAACACTGGCGGTGGTGGCGGTGGTGGCGGGACAAACCAAGGTAACCTCTGGCTATCCGCACCAATCACACACACATCTGCAGCAGCAGCAATTTCATACGAATCGGCAACATCTGATGCTTATAAGTGGCAGTCGCTCTACAACATTAACGTTGTTGCATCTTCTGCATCTGGAATTTTTAACTCATATAACCTTCGTGGAACGATTCAAGATGTTGGAAATGCTAAAGCAAACACTGTTTGGCAGTCATTCTCAATCTTGCCACGTACAGCCTTGTACTTCCCAAACATTGCAGCACGCTTAACAACTGCTCCAAACGGTGTAACTTCGCCTCAGTTTGCTGGACTAACCAAGCAAGTTCGACCAACCGTGCGTTGGAAAGACCAGAACAACAACATTATCCGTGAAGACCGCCCAATTTACAACATTGTATTCTCAGCGGTTAACACCACCACCTACCTAGGACCAGTAGGTTCTACGGCAGGTTCTTGGCAGACCCTCGAAGCACCGGCTAACGCCTACTACTTTGATGTTTGTTGGGAGTACCTCTACATGGATGCTGGTGACGTTGTTGATGTTGACTTTGCAAACAGCCTTGGATACTTTGGTTACAAGTCAAACGGTGGAAACGGCGCAGACGGTTACGCACTCGTTCGCTGGTTCGACAAAGCAGTATTCTACAGTTAATACCTAGGAGATTTTTAAAATGGCAACATTCGCACTCGTTAGTGGCACACAAGTTGCTCACCTTATGGTGAGTAAAGACATCCCTTCATTGGGCGAGTACGGTCTCATCTACACGCCTTACGACGTAACTTCAATGGAGCCACAGCCTTCGGTTGGTTGGACTTTTGAAGGTGGCGTTTGGTTCCCGCCAAACATTGGCGATTCAGCAAAGGCTCTTTGGCACGGAGCGGGCTTTAACGAGCCTGACGCCACAGACGCCCCAAAGGCCGTAGAGGCCCCTGCTGATGTGACTACAAGCGTTGAGGCACCTGCAAAAGAAGAGGCCCCAAAAAAGGCATCTAGCACCCCCAGCGAGAAGGATGCAAAGTAATGGGAATTACATCACAGCCACAAATCTTGACTCAGGCAACTGACGCTTACGTTAACGCTGGAACTACTGGAAAAATCCAAAACTTTTCAGGTGTTAACGGAGCAACGACTTACACAGTCACAAACGGTGCGGTCATTCGCCTAAACACATTTACGTCAAACACATCAATCACTTTCACGGGTGTGCCATACAACTCATCAACTGGAGTCACTTACTATTGGAACATCTGGTACGTAGACGTTGTTCAGCCCGGTTCTTACACCGTGACATTCAATGGAATCCTTTGGGATGGTGGAGTTGCACCGACGTTCACCTCTAACAAGCGCTCGCTCGTTCAGTTTTACTCGCCAGACGGTGGAACAACCATCTACGGCAAGCAACTTTTCGTAGCCGTTTAATCCGTAGGGGCTGGCTATGCCATCTCAGTACGGCATTAGCGATACCTTTTATAGCGGGTATGACAACGAGTACTACTTCGATGGTTTCCCCTATCGTGGCATTCTCAATATCACCAGACCCCTCTATCATGGCGGCGCTCTTTTTCGGGCAAAAATTGGCAAAGAATACGATGTAGTTTCTTCTAGCGCCCAACACCTTGCGTCTAATTCCGTAAAAATTGCTGACCTTATTGAGGCGTCATCGCAAAAAACAATTCAATTTTCTGAAATGGCAAAACTGCTTACGCACAATGTTGAATCAGCGGTTAGCGAATTTATTTCGGCAGAGTCAATTAAGTTAACAACCGCAGAACAGGGTGCAAGTGAAATCGAAAAACTTACAACCGCCAACACACGCTCTAAGGGCTCTTCGGTTACTGCTGCAGAGCAAGAGTTGTTTGCCATTGAAAACTCCAAAATATTTGGTGTGGTAGAAACTGGGACCGTTTCTGAAACAACAGTTTCCGCTAATACACGTAAGTATGATGCTCAACGTTCCTCAGAAATGGCAGAGCGCTTATCTGGAGCGGGCGCCAAGGCCGTCGCCTCTGAACGTAGTGGTGTTGTTTCTGAAACACAAAATGTTAGCGGTCTTAAAGTTCTTTCGTTTGTTTCATTTGGAATTGTTGGGGAAGTATTTAAAGCCACAAGCACATCGCTCCGTGCTCTATTTGTCGGCTCGGTTGCTTTTGCATCTCAATACACTGATGGTGCCAAGTCATACAGTGCAATTAAAGAAAGCGAAACAACGCAAAGCCAAATCACCACCGCTTCTCGTGCGCAAGAATCAACTAGAAGCAACGTTTCTGTTGAGACGCAACTTTCAACAGCGTTTAAATCAAAGGGCTTAGAGAAAACAAGCGAAGTATTTTCCAAAACTTTGTTTGGTGCCAATAGAAGCCTTGGTCATAGCGTTACTTCTGAGACAACGGAAATCATGTCTAGCGCTTTGGCTCGTGTCATTACTTATGGACGTGTTTCTTCAGTCACAGAGAAAGAATCGACAGTTTCTACCACTTCACATGGTGTATCAGTTTCTGGTTCACCCACCCTTTTCCAAAAAGAAGTGGCATTTAAAAACTTCGGTTACTTGGTTTTTTCTTCAGTACGTGAATCAATGTTTGCAGTATCTGGCTTCCTCAAAGACATTGTTTCTGACGCATTTATCATTCACGGCGTTGAAGGCGACACCATCACCGAAACCGATGATAACGTTAATACCTTCCAAGATGATGGTTTTGGCACGGTACAAGACGGTGACGGAATTATTTTTCAAGATGACGGACTATCCTCGTATGGAGAAGGAACATAATGACAATTCACTACCCCACAGCAGCAGCCAGTCTCCCAGCAGCGGAGTTCAACTGGATAGATGTAAACGGAGCGACATTGGACTTCAGTTCTGGATGGACTTTCAAACTTACAATCGGACGCCCACCAAACGCAGCGGTTCTTACAAAGACGACTGGACTTGTAGGTCGCTCAACATCACCAAACCTTTTTGTGAACTGGGCACCAAATGAACTTGCCGTACTTACGCCGGGTATTTGGAACATTCAAATAACAGCAAGTTCTTCAGACGGACACCAAAGAATTCTTAGCGGTACTCTGCGCATCGACGCAGCAGTAATTTCATAGGAGCATTATGAGTTGGAGTTATTCAGCAGACCCCACAAGTTCCACAAAAGACGCAGTTCGTTTTTTAATTGGAGACACAAACCCAGCGACGCCATTGGTGCAAGACGAGGAAATTGCCTTCAGCCTTAATGAAGTCAATAACGAGCCATACCGTGCCGCCTCTAATACTTGCTTTAGTCTTGCCTCTCAATTTATTCAATTGGCCGAAACCGAAACAAAGACCGTTGGTGGTCTAAGCCTAAGTAAATCCTACGGAGACCGTGCTGAAAAGTTTAAGGCTCTCGCCGCAGAACTACTTATGCGTAGCCGCCGTGTCAACCCACCACACGCAAATGCCGACCCCAACGCTCTCGGTGCAGAGTTGCGAATTGGAAAGTTTGACCGCTACTACGCAGTTGCAAACGACTGGCCTTCTGGTGCGGTTACGGGTGTCACTTCAACATACGGAACTGGCTACGAGCCCGGTTTCGATGACAACGTAAACGACTCAGTAGAACCTTTCTAGGAGTCTTAAATGTCAATCGACCCCGCACTTCTTGCGATGATGACGCAGACAATAATTATTGAAAACATTATTGCCAACCCAGCCGTCACACAAGGAACAGCAACCCTTGATGGGTATGGTCGTCACTACATTGAAGGCGATGGAACAAGCGATTCATTAGTTGAATATGGTCCTCAAAGTAAATTTAAATGCCGCCTTGAATACGAAACAAAAGTTCTTTCTACCATCGATGGTCGTGACCGAGTTAGTTCGGGACGTGCATATTTGGATGGTTTTTATCCTGCAATAACAACCGAAGCACGTGTAACCGTTCCGGGAGAGACTCAACCAGCGTTGCTACACCCAGTAATTATGTATGTATCTAATAATTACGACGAAACAGGATTAATTGGCTACAACACAGTTCTTCACTTTGAATAGGTTTTGACATGGCCGAAATGAAAATCACCGTTGATTTAAGTGAACTTAAAAGTCTTTTGGCTAAAGCACCAATGGTAAACAAAGTTGCTCAAGTTGCCATTAACAAGGTTATGGGCACCATTTTTGAAAGAAGCCAGCAACTTGTTCCAGTTGACACGGGGGCATTAAAAGCCTCAGGTCAACTAAATACACGAAAGCCAACTTTTGCCACAACCGGTGCTGGCGCTGAAATTATTTACGGAGACGACATCGTTGACTATGCAATTTATGTTCACGAAGACCTTACAAAAGAACACGCCGCACCAACACAATCAAAGTTTTTAGAAATACCTGCGCTTGAAAATGAAAAAGATTTAATTGCTGAAATACAAAAAAACATTTCGTTGCTTCTTGGAAGTAATACTGTTTTGCAAGCGCCAACAAAGATGCCCCCACTAGACTTTTCTAAAGGAAACTAATGACAACTCTTCTAGACGCAATTGGGAACTACTTGCCACTTCAAACAGTGGGTTTACCCGCTAATCAGCAATTGTTACTTGGTAAAAATTTGTTTTTAGGTCGCCTCCCCGCAGAAGCGCCAAACGCTGCAGTCCTTATTCAGCAATATCAAGGCGAAAGTCCAACGCTTACTTTTGGAAATGATGTTTCGCAACTAGAAAATCCACGTATCCAAATTATGACCCGTGGTGACCGTGAGGATTACCCGGGCGCATACGACCTCTGCATGGTTGTACGAAACATACTTGGTGCAATCACCAGCACCGTAACAATTAATGGAATAACAATTCTTCGACTTGAACCGCTTGGCTCTCCAAACCCAATTGGTTATGACGATGTTGACCGACCACGTTTCACCGCTAACTTACAAGCACACATTCTTCCATGAGCGAAATCAATTTAATTTTGCAAAGTATCAAAGCAGCAAAAGCGGCGAACGAAGCGGCGCTTCATGCACTCACCGCAGTCGAAAAATTGCTCACACCACCACAACCCGAAAAAAAAGTTGAAAAACTTTTTGATGGCGATTGTCAACATGAAAACGCAGTACCTGTCGCATCTCTAACTGGAGAATTCCTTGTTTGTGAGTGCGGCGAACAATTGGGTGCTTGAAAGCAGTACTATAACCTGCTATACTTAATGAGTAGTCATTTGAAAGAAAGGGAGACAACAAATGGCGAGTAAAAAAATTACGGGAGTTCATGTTCCGCATTATGTACCAGCGTGGACGGCGCTTCCGTTGTGGGGTGATGCAGGTCTAGAGCCCGGTGATGCAGTTAAGGTCAGTGGGGCAGCCGGCTCATTTGCCTTTAAAGCGGTTCATGTTAAAGAGGATAAGGTAATCGCCGTCCATGTCTTTGGCGGGCCAAATGGGAACACCACAGACCGTTTCTTTGCACCTGAGCGTGTGAGCAAGGTCGTTCCAAAAGGTAAACGTCGTCGCCGTGCCGTTGAAGAAGACGCTGCATAATACCTCTTTTCCAAAAGTCTTTAATAATCCCCTTGGTCGAGTTTTCGTCTAAGGGGATTTTTGTTTTTCAATGGTACGATTTCTTAGTAAGTAACCCACTTTCTGCTATGTGAGGCACGGATGGCTAAGTCAAAAACGGCGTATTTGGTAACAGACCAATCTCCCTTGTTTTATCAAGGGAAGGTAGCGTCCTGCGGCGATGTAATTGAAGACCTTCCGGGCGAAAGCATTGCTTGGCTTATGGCCGATGGATTCATCGTTCCAAGTTCAGCACCAGCCGCTGCAGCACCAACTGAAGAGGAAAGCAACTAATGGCAACATTCCTTCACGGTAAGAATACCCGAGTTCTTTTCTCAAACCCTGCTGTAAACCTCGGTTACGACCTTTCTCAATACTTCAACGATGCTGCTGTTTCACGCTCACTTGAAGCATCTGAAGTAACAACTTTCCAAACCTCAGGCGTTAAGTCTTTCGTTACAGGTCTTGGAACCGGAACAATTGCTCTTTCAGGTTTCTACGATGGAACCTCAAGCGGAATTGACTCAATTATCTCTACGGCAATCAGCAACACTGCCAATGAAGCAATCCTTGTATTCCCTGCTGGCGGAACGGCGCAAAACGACCGTTGCTACATGGCACAAGGCATTGAAACAAAGTACGACTTGAAATCTCCAGTCAGTGGAGTTGTATCTATTGACGCAGAGGTTCAGGCTGATGGGGGAGTTTGGAATGGCTTTGGTCAATTCTTCACCACCACCACATCGGGAAGCACCACCGTTCTTGACGGAAAATCTCCGTCAACACGTGGGGGTCTTTTCGTTATTGGCGTTCTTTCGCTTACGGGAACGCTCTCCGTTACGCTTCAGCACTCAGCGGATAACTCAACTTGGGTTAATGCAACGAGCGCTGTGACTGGCGTGGGAACTTCAGTCGTAAGCACCGCCTCACTCCCAAGCACTATTTACCGTTACACACGCCTTAACTGGACGTTGACGGGAACCAATGCAACATCAAACATCTACTTCGGGTTCGCCCGATACTAGGAAAGGAATAATCCATCATGCCTACCTTCCAACACGGTAAGAATGCGTTTCTAGCACTTGGTTACGACATCGGAACAACGTCTTCGACGCTAACTTCTGCTGTTTCTAGCACCGCTGCTTCAATCACACTCGGCACAGGCTCAATGTTGAGCACCCAAGAGTCAATCATCGCTGGTGGTTCTACTTACGGTCTCTTCATCAACGGCGTACCAAACTACTCATCTGCCGCAGTTTCTACAAGCACCACACTTGGTGTTTCAGCAACTGCTGCTTCTGGTTCTGTGGTTTTGCCAATGGTAAACATCAGCCCTTACATCAACGACATTTCATTCCCACAGGCAATTGAGTCTGCGGAAACAACGACTTTTAACGCTTCTGGTGTTAAGTCATACATCGTTGGTCTAAAGTCATACACAATTTCATTCAGCGGTATGTACGACCCAACCGCCTACAGTGGCGCTGACGGTGCATCTGGTGGAATTGACCAAATTATGAACGACCTTTTCGCCTTCCAAAACACAGGCGCTTTTGTATCGTTCGTTTATGGTCCTTCAACACCGGGTGGATTTACTGGTCTAACTGCTTCGCCAAAATACTACGGCCAAGGCATTTCTACCAAGTACGACCTCAAATCATCTGTTTCCGGTGTGGTTACATTTGACGGTGAAATTCAAGTGACTGGTGCGGTGGTACGTACTACACTATAGGTTAACCACCTATAGGAGTACTAATACTTATGTCAAACCTTTCAGCACAAATCTTCGCCAAAGACGATATTGCTTCTAGAGAAGTAAACGTCACGGCTTGGGATGTAACTGTTCTTGTTAAATCAATGACCGCCAAGGACCGAGCACGCATGATTAACAATGCTGCTTCTACAACTGGCGCATTTAATTTAGAAGAAGTTCTTCCAGACCTTGTAATTCTTTGCACGTTCGACCCGGAAACGGGAGAGCGTGTATTTGCAGAAGGTGACCGTGACGCACTCATGGCCAAGTCTGCAGCAGCGGTTGAGCAAATTGCTACGGTTGCTATGGAACTTTCTGGAATGACTGAAGAGGCGGTTGATGCGGCGGGAAAAGGTTTCTCGCCAATCCTGACCGACGCTTCCTCTACGAACTAGCGGAGAAGTTGGGTCGGACGGTTGGCGAGTTGCTAGACGGTTCACCGGCACATAATGCCATCTCAGCAGCGGAAGTTGTTGAGTGGCAAGCAGTTTGGAAATTGCGTGCGTTTGAACAAGAAGAAGCGATGAGAAAGGCTCAGAACGGGTAGTAAGGAAAGGTGGTGACAAGTGGCAACAACTGACATTCGACTAAGAGCGCTACTTGACACTACCGATACCAAATCTGGGTTTAGTGACATTGAAAAAGCGGCCAGTATGGCTGCAGAGCAAATTAAAGGCTCATTTTCCAAAGTCGGCGGAATTATCAAAAACACCATTGGTGTTGTTGGTGTTGGTGTGGGAATCTCTCATGCCATTGAATCCGCATCACAACTTATTAACCTTCAAAAGGTTCAGTCTCAACTTGTAAAAAACAATAACCTTCAACGTCAATACGAATTACAAGGTAATGCGCAGTCAACTAGGTGGTATTCACAGCGCCTAGACCAAATGGCTACGGCTCTATCAATTCAAAACGGTATTAACAAAGCAGACATTGTTCGTGCTCAAAACTTCATTATTGCTAACAAAGACGTAATGAATGCAACAAAGGGCATGAAAGACGGTTTAAATACCGTTTTGACAGATGCTGCCAACATTGCTGAAGTGACTGGTGGAAATATTTCATCTACTAGCCGTATGTTGACACGCATGATTGCAGACCCTGCAAAATCAATGGGCGCACTTCGTCGTATGGGAATCACCCTTACTAACGCACAACAACAAGCCATTAAGAATACAGAAAAGCAAAACGGTGTTCTTGCGGCTCAACAAATGGCGTTGCGTGACATTGGCTCCGCCACTAAAGACCTTGCTAAAAGTGCGCAAAGTCCAATTGACCTTTTGAAGAATGACATTCAATTAATTTGGCAGTCACTTGGATTAGGTCTTATTCCTATCTTTGACTCTTTGGCACAAGCAGTAATCCCAGTCGTTCAAGCACTTATGCCCGTACTTTCTTTTATGGGCACCGCCATTAAACAGGTTGCTCAAACACTTGGTAATGCATTGGGTAAGATTTTTAATGCGTTTGCGCCATTGCTTACCCTGTTGACAAATTCTATAATTCCAGCAATTTTGAATATGGTCACACCGTTCATTCAATTGGTTGCCGCAATTGTTACACCACTTGCTGATGCCTTTGCAAAACTTGTGGGCTCCGGAGATAAATTAGGGCCACTTGGTAAATTATTTGTCACAATGGGTGATGCGGTTAGCAAAAACTTAATGGTTGGCGTAAATGCAATTGCCAAAACATTTAAACAAATGGCAGACAACAAACAATTAGAAAAATTGATGAACGGATTGTTACAAGCATTTGTAACCATGGCACCAGTTCTTCCACTACTTGCCACATCGATTGCAAACCTTTTGGTGGCATTAATGCCACTTGTAACAGGTGCTCTTCCATCAATTATTTATTTAATTAACGTTTTTGCTACAGCGGTTGCATTCTCTGGAGTTGTTCTTGGAAAAATAATTGGTGTTATTTCTACGGTTGCTAAGAACCTAGGACCACTTAAGGGAATTCTTGAAGTCCTTGCAGCAGTATGGTTTACCCGCAAACTTTTTATAAGTCCGTTGAACCTTGTTGCAGATGGAATCATAGGTTTAATTGGAAAAATAGGGAAACTACGAACAGCATTTGTTATGTTCCAAACCGCAGAGGGTGCTGGTTTTCTTTCTAAATTACAAGCATTTATGAAAATGCGAAAAGCGATGGCAGCAGCCGAGGCAACCGAAGCGGCGGCAAAAGCCGGAACCACTGTCGTAAAAGATGTTGGTGGAGTAGCGGGGCTTGCTTCAAAACTTGGTGGACTTAGTTCATTGCTTCTTAATCCATGGGTAATTGCGGGTATAGCGGCGGTTGCGGTAATTACTCTTATCATCACCCATTGGCAAACATTCTTAAAAATAGTTAAAATTGTATGGCAGGGAATTCTTGATTTTGGAAAGATGATTTTTGCCGCCATCGATAAGTACATTCATATGTACATCAATATGTGGCTTGATATCTTTAGGGCAATTAAAACAGTCTTTGTTGACGTATGGCATGGCGTCTATGCCGCTTTTGACTGGGCTTGGAACCAAATAACAACAGGCATAAATAAAATTTTAGGATTCTTTAAAACATTGTGGAGCGGAATTAGCAGTCTTGGTTCTTCTATGTGGAATGGGATGATTAACGGATTTATTGATGCGATTGATTTGATTATTAACCTTTGGAATAAAGCAACTAATTGGATTCCAATTCTCGGCCACGCCGTACAAATAAGCACAATTCCCCATGTAGGTGAAAAACCAAAGGGCAAAATGCACAGCGGAGGAATTGTCCCGGGGCCATTTGGAAAAGAAGTCCCAATGATGATGCAGGCCGGGGAGGCAGTAATGAGCCTTTCAAGTATGCGTGCAATGCAGTCAAGCCGTGGTTCAACCCTCAATATTCACCCGGGTGCAGTTGCCATCAATATCAACGGCAACGCCGACTCAGCCACCGTTGCCGACATCAAGCACCACGTAGAGCAGCAGTTCAGGGAACTTCGTTTTACCCTGAAAACAATGGGTCGCTAATCAAAAAAACTAAGGGTAAAGTGGTGTAGGGCCACTATGAAACTACTAACCGCTACAGCAGTTGCTGCAAATATCACCACGGATTACTGGAACGTAGTTGGTTCATCGGGAGCCGCCGCCGCCCTTGCTGACCTTACAAAATTTGCAGTTGGAACAATTAATGACTCCACTGGCACAATTCACTTTGCTCACGTAGAAGACATCACCAAATTTCTTACTGGTAATTCATATTCAACCCAAGTTATTAGGGGTGGAACAAACATTGTTCTTGACGGTGCTGGCTCAGCAAGTGTTGCAAATTACGGAGACAATTTCCTTTACGTAGAAGATGTTTCTAATTTTGCTGCTGGTGATTCTCTGGTAGTAATGGAAGGCCTCAAAAAGGGTCAAACCCCTTATTCTTCTTCCTCGTACTCAACTGATGGTTTTGTTACTGAAACCGGAATTATTGGAGTTAAAGGGTTGATTCCAACCGTTTCAACTGACCTTTACGCTGCTGGTGCGAATGAATCAGCAGTAATGATTCCTTCTAATAACTATCAACATACCCCAAGCGCAATTGCTGCAACGGTAATGCAAAACAACGCATCTTTTAGCGGCACTTCAACAAATTACTATGCGCCCTTGGTCAATCCACCAACACCAGACAATGTTGGTGGAAACTCTAGCGACCCTTTCTACATTTCTTGTTCGGGTGACCCAAAGGCTTTAACAAACCTAGAAACAATTCTTACTGATTTTAATACAGTTGCTTTTTCTGGAACATTTACATATTCAAGTGGAAACGTAACAAAGATTTTGACGGTTCCCACAATTACTGGTTTGAGTGTTGGGCAAATGGTTTCTGGACCCGGCATTACGGCAGGGACGCACATCGCTTCGGTAAGCGGAACATCGGTTGTATTAACCCAGTACCCAGTCATTTCTCCAGAGGCCGCAGAAAGCGACGCTGACGGAAGTGTTTCTTTTGTGGCTTCAGGTTTTCAAATTTCCAGTATCACCATTGGTTCTTCAAGCACTACGATTGTTCTTTCAAGTGCGGGCAACTTCTCTACTGGCCAAACACTTACTGCAGTATTTAACATTGCGACACCAAATAACTACCAGCCAGTTGGTTGGTACGGTGGTGTAATTACTGCAATTAATGGCACAACCATTACAACTGACCTCACATCAACAAGTACGTACCTTTACAAAATTCCTACACCCTCAGGTGGGACATACACATTCCCATACTCAAGTTCGTTTACGGCAACTGGAAAAACTGGCCAAATGCTTTCGGGTTCACTTTCTTCAGCATCGCCCGGAAATGTTTTTCAACCAAACGCATTCTCTGTTGGGTATCCACTTGGTGGAATGATTTTTGGAACGGGAAACTCAAACGTACCAACTTGGACTTTCACTGCAACAACCTCAAATGGAAGCAACGTTTTAACTTCAGTTTCTAGCGTAACCGGTTTGAACCCGGGACAAGTTGTTACAGGAACGGGAATCCCTGCAGGAACTTGGATTGTAAGCGTTGGAACAAACACCGTAAAAATAAGTTCTTCTGCAACCGCAAGCGGAACAGTTAGCGTTGTGTCACACACAAGTATTTTTAGTAGTAACGGCACCTATTCAACACTTACAAACAATGTAACTGTAAACGACACGGTTTCTACCACTTACACTTTTAATTACACAATAAATAGCGCAACGGCGTTTGCCTCAAACATCGCAGGGCAAAGCCTTACTTTAAACACTTCGGGTGGGAATACATTTACATCTGGTCTTTCAACAGCACCATACATTTACTCAGACCCGGTTAATAATCCTGTTTATGGCGGAACACTTGTAATGCCAGTTGTAATTCAAGACTTTAGCGGAACTAGCAATCTTTCACTTGTCGCAACGGTAAAAAGCATTGGTTCAAATCCATTTACCGGTTCGTACACAACAGATGCTGGCTACTACGGTGCAAACCCAAGACTTGTAGACGCAACTAATTACAGTGCTCTTATTGGTGTAACAAACCCAACTGTTTCAGACTCAAGTGACACAACTCTTTTTGGTCCGGTTGCAAGTGCAGCACGTGTTCAAGCGTCTGACAACACTTCAACAACAGGAATTATTATTCCACCAATTACGGGGCAATTCAGTTCAAGTATTGCAAATCTTGTTTCTGGGATGGCTGTCACGGACGATAAAGGCTACATTGCTTCCGGAACAACTGTTGGAAGCCCGGTTTTTACCAATAACCCATATACATTTACAGGTACATACACAGGGACTGCTTCAACACAAGTTTTGCAATCTGTTACTGAGCCTTGGTATTTAAATCCAGATGGTAGTTACGCAACAATTCAAGCAACAGGAAATTTTGCTGACTCAGGACTTGGTTTTGGGGCGCAAACTTATTTAATTAATGGAAGCGTAACCCTAGGAAGCAGCACAATTACTGTTAGCGGTTCTGACATAACTGGTATCTACCAAACATATGCAACTGGGCCATTCCGTTATTCTTTAGTTGGTTTTGGAATACCTGCGGGAACACTTATTTCAAATGTTGCTGGAGATGTAACTTGGGCAAGCCCAACATCAGCAACCATAAAAATGGTTGACAGTTCTGGTACAGCCGTTGTTGCAACTGCAACCGCTACAAATTCTGGTTCAAATGCAATGTCTGCATCGCCTGTTATCAATTTAATGGGCCACGTTCCCGCAGCAAAAGATGCGTACGTTAAGTTAACCGCAAATGCCGCTGGTGCAACATCTACAACTACCACCACCGCCGCTTCTTACACAACAAGTGAAATTGTACCTACGGTTGGTTCTAACGGTCTTACTTTAACAAAGGGACCAAATGAAATTTATACACCAACCGTGGTGCCCAACGGAAGATTTCAACCCGGACTTGGAACTATTTATTTTACAGGGAACATAACTGCATTAACTTCTTTGCCGCTTTTCTCAACAATTGTTACAGATGCAAATGGACAAATTCCAACCGGAACATCTCTAACAAGCGTGTCTTACGATTCATTTTTTAACACAACAATTATCACCACAAGTCAGACACCCACAACAACCATTACTACATCTTTTGCCGGTAATTTTACTGCTCAGTCAAAGACAATAACCACGCAAGGTACGGTAGGTACAGTTCCACAAGTTGGTCAAGTAATTGTTGGAAATTACTTTTACAGTGGAATTACAGGAACTGAAACCTACATTACTGCAGTTACAAAATCTGGTAGCAATTACATTATTACGCTTAACCAAGCCAACTATTACACAGGCTCTACAAAATTAGCGGAATCAATTACTGTTTTAAGCGCCACAAATGTAACTGAAACCTTTACCTTTACTGAATACCCAAGCAGCACAATTGATTCGTTACCAAATGCTTCCGCCAAAGCAGGAGATACTTCAGTTGCTGTAAAAACAAATTCTTTAAATGCTTCAGTTGTAAACGCTTATGCAAACTTAGCGGGGGCATCAGGAAGCGCAGACCTTTATGTTGCCGGTGGAGTTGCTATACCAACATTTGGCGGCGCCGGATATGCTGGGTTTGACTACGTAAACCTTTCTGGTTACACCGGGGTAGACGCTGCACCGGGATACGTTTATGGCCTTAATGGTTACCTTCAGTCTTACTACGCTGAGGGTGCTTACGTAGGAATTCCCGCTGTTTTTACGGTTACAACAGGAACTGGTCAATACTACGCATCAGGACAACAAATAACAATTGGTAGTGGTGCAAACGCAGAGACACTTACCATTGCAAATGTCAACGGTGACACCATTGTTTGTTATGCGCAATTTGGCCAATTATCTGGTGCTGTAAGTTCTGGTGCTACATCTGTAACACTTGCCTATGCGCCAAGCGGACTTTCTGCGGGCCAATACGTAACAATTACTGACAACACAAATGGTTCCGAAGTCTTAAAAGTATCTTCTATTAGTGGTAATACTATTTACTTTACTAGCGCAACAACAATGGCGCACTCTATTACAACATATCAAGATGCTTATCTTAATAACATTAATGTACCACCAACAATGTGGTGGGGTTTTCCAGTTTTTGACCACCCAGCGGGTTTCCAACTAAAAGTAGGCGGAACAACAACCGTTCTTGGCAATGGTTCAAAAGTCTTAACCATTACATCAAACACATTTAATGGTCGTCCCATTTTTTACCCCGGAGATACTTTTTCTTTACCGGGAACCGTCAATGGTGTTACACCGACACCACCTACTGGACAAAGCGCTGGACCTGAAGAATTTTATGTTATTGATACTGGGGTAAACAACCCTGCATATGCAAAAAATCAAATTGTTGTTGTTTCTACGTCAAATAAAGGTGCATACCTAAATACAGGCGTCAACAAAGGAACCATTAACTATCACGCTTCAGGTGAAGTTCTTAACTTTGGTTTAAGTCCTTTATCAGAATGGTACGGGGTTTCTTTTGTCGATGATGGTGACCAATATGGATTAAGGGGCTCAAAAGTTCTTTCTGTAAACGCTGCGGTTCCAAATTCTCAAACATCTTCTGCTGATGGAAATGGAATACCTTATGGTGCTGGCGTTTACGTAAATAAAAACGCTACAAAAAACATGACCGACAGAAAAGTTGCTACATGGTTTAAATTAAGCAATGGCCAGTATCTTGCTGGTGGTTTTTATAATTCGACATATTCGGGAATCCCTGCGGGGCAAACGCAAATTCTTGCACGTATTTATGATGGAATTGTAGATGATTATATATATCAAGCCTTTGGCTATTCTGGCGTTGTTTCAATTGCTGGAAGTGGAACTGCTGCAAGTTTTTCTATCACCGGAGTTGCAAAAACATCAACAAGTCCGGGTTCTTCGTTCCCTTCTGGCGGCGCAGTTATAACTGGTAGTGGTAAAGATTCAAATGGAAATACCATAGCCCTCCCGACATCCCCTGCTGTAGTTGCTGCAAGTCAAGTAGGGACAACAATTAACTTAAGTACAACAGGCTCAAATATGCCAACGGGTACTTTCAGTGGAACATTTACGGCAATTCCAAGTGGAAGTTTTGGAATCAACATAACAAAACCGGTTTCCCTTGGCGCAACTCAAAGTACCGGTGCTTGGCCAACAAATGTTACCTTCAGCACTTATGCAACTGCCATTGACTCTGTTAACAACATAATTTCACTTTCCAATACTGTTTTAACAGGAAAAACAACCCCGGGAAGTTTTACAGTAAACATTGTTGCTTCATCAACTCAATTGACAGCAACATCTACACCAACTGGTGGTTTTACAATTGGTGGTTCTGTAACCGGTCCGGGAATTCCACTTGGCACAACACTTGTTTCTGTTTCTGGTTTGATATTGACAATGAGCCAACCGGCTACTGCTTCGTTTACTGGAGTTCTTGCAACAAATGGAACACCAGAAATATTCCAAAACCAAAACCAAGCAAGCGTTACGCTTGATAGTACAAGTACTTTAGTTTCTTATTTGTCAAAAGGTGTATCTACCTTTGTTTACGAAAATTCTATTTTTTCAGTTCAACCATCTAATGTTGTTGGGAACCAAGTATTTATTACAGATAGTCAATTAAAAACCTTGCAGCAACCAAAAGCCGGTTTTTACAACAACAATTTAAATTTTCCAAAAGCAGGTCTTTACGTATGGGAAGGAAATGTTTCTACCTATTCTGCTTTTGACTCAGTAAGAGGAACATCTTCTGGGCCCGGTGTTGTTACTCGCCCCGTTCCATTTATTTACGACCACGACGCAGGTTCTTTTGTTGCATCCTACAAAGCAGGCGCACGTTACTTTGGTTCATCGACGGTGGGAGACCTTGAGGCGGTCGTACCATCTCAAATTGGTTCACTATCTGGTTCTACATTGGCAGTAGCGGTAACTGGTGGTACAACAACTTCTATTATTGTAAATCCACCACCGGCCAGCGACGTTTTTAGCGGCCTTGACGTTAACGGTATAAACACCATTACTTACCAAAGCGTTGCACCGCTTGACCTTATGGCGTCTGGTGGAGTTGTAATTGTGGGAAGCGGAGAAACGCAAGAAGCCGTACTTCTTTCAGGAAACTTTCAAAGAGTTGATGGCCTTACGCCATCGGCGCCTAACCAATACCCAAACGTTCCCGTCTCATGGGATTTGGCAATAAATCAAAATTTTGCTCATGACCACGCAATTGATGAGCCCGTAATTCTTCCAAACATAACTGCTGGAATTTATTCCATCTCTTCTTTTACTGGAACAAACGGTTCTGCAACAACATCAGCATCAGCATCAATAGCGGTCGGTGACAAATCTATAAGTGTTACATCCACTGCTGGAATGTATGCCGGAGGAAATCTTTACATTTCTGATGGTTTGAATAGTGAATATGTTCAAATTTCACCAACGTGGGGAGGCGGTTCTTCTGTACCGCTTGTTAGTTCAACTTCTTACGCACACAGTGGTACTTCGTACATAGCGTTAATGGCGACTGCAAATAAAACAAACATTTATGCAGGAACTGTTTCATTTACCGCTACTGCAACTGCAAGTTCTGCAAACCTTACAGCAGCAAGTTCTATCGCTGGCCTCACCGCAGGAATGAGTGTTGCTTTTTACACCCTTCAAGGTGGGTATTCAATTCTTCAAAACTTCACAATTGTTTCAGCAACAGGAACAACGGTTGTTCTTTCGGGCTCAATACCAGCGGGGACAACGACGGGTACTGTAATTGTTGTTGCAGGAACACCGGTGAATTGGACAGTTGGGCAAACAATTGCTGGAACAGGTATTGCATCTGGAACAACAATTCTTTCAATTAGTGGAAACCTTGTTGGCTTAAGCAGCCCGACAACCAACACGGTTATAGCCGCCAACTCTTTAACAACATACCCAACAGTTGTTGTTGATTACAATTCTGCAACCGTTTTAACAAACGTTACAAATTCAAGCATTTTTCCAATTGGCGCTGAACTTATTCCATTAAATAATTCAACAAATTTAGGAATTCAATCAGGAACTTTAATAAATGCAATAGCGCTTTTGCCTCACAAAATTGTTCTAAGCCTTAGTTTGCCACCACTAAGCGCACCCGCTGCTTTTTATGTTGGGGATGCTTTTATAAACTCTCATGCAAAAGGGGCACCTATTTTAGGAAATGCCGAACTTGGGGATGAAACGCCTGCTTTGATTGCATCAAACGTAAGTGGCACAGATGCTGTAAATGCCACTGCTCTTGTTGGAATGAGCCAGCCTTGGTTAACGCCGGGCAGCAATGGGGAGTCAGCAATTTCTGCCGCTTTAAGCCAAACGGCACCAATGGGAAGTCAAGAAATTTACATAAATAGTGGTTCTGGTTTTCCAACTGCTTACCCAACAATAATTCCTTACGACATGGCTTGCACGCCAATTGTTGGTCTTGTAAATGGAAACATTAACTATGGCTCTACTCAAATTCCTTTTGTTGAAACAGGTTCAATACCTACACAAATTCCATTTGCTATAAATATTGGTAACGACAATTACACCGTATTAACAGTTGGGCTTGACCCCGTTGGAAATAAAGTTCTTACTTTAAATACATCAACAGATGACTCTTATCCTGATTTAACGGAAATTCACCTTACGACTTACGATACAAACCAGTCGTATAGCCAAATAACCCTTCCTCATTTCTACCTAAGTGGAATTGTTCTTGATTGCGCTTTAAACGGAACGTCAACAGTTACGGTTACAAAAACTACAAATCTTTCTGTTGGAATGTTAGTTATAGGAACTGGAATTCCAACTTCACCTCAAGTTATTGGTGGAGTATTTATTGGCTCTATAAATGCGGTAAATAATACAATTACTTTGGTTAACTCTAATAATGTTGCTGTTTCTGCTTTAATTTCTTCTTCAAACATTTCTTTGACTTTTGGTTCTCAAGGTATTAATACTGGCGACAACGTTGGTAGCGCTTCAATGAACATGGTTGGTAACCTTTACACAACACCTTCTTCTTGCATGATTCCCTCAGGCACGGCAATAACAATTTCATACGGTGGTCAATCACAAAAGTTGACTATTGCCCCAACAGGAAATTTAATGGTTGGTATGACCGTTGCGGGAACGGGAATTCCTTCAGGCGCAACAATCACTGCATTAGACATTACAAACGCAACCGTAACAATTAGTTCGGCTGCCACCTCTACCGGCACATACGCTTTTCAGTGCATAAGCCACCCAATGCCTTTTGGTGGAACAATAACAAGTGGAAGTACGGTAATTACAAACGTTACAACCCAAGTAATGCCGGGCGACACAAATGTTCCAGTTATTCCTTTTACGTCAAACTTTAATTTCCCAACTTCTTTTGGTTCAAACGGTGTAATTTCAAATTATGGAGCAATTGTTACTGTTGATTTACAACAACCGCTCGGCGCTGGTGACGTAATAATTATTGGAGAAAATGGTTTTAACCAAGAACTTATTGTTAGCGAAAAAACACCTGCTTCCGGTTCTGCTTTTATTCCCGTAAAACCATTTACTCCTGTTTATAATTTTGACTCAAACATGATGGGTTTTACCATTAATGCAAATACTATTTCTGGAAATAATTTTATTCAATTCTCATCAATGAATGACTCAATGATGTGGACGCAAATGCTTGGCGATACAGGCACCGGTTATTACCTAACCTTTGGGCAAAATGACCTTTTTATTGATATGCCATTTATTACCGACGTAATTGAATCACCTGTTGCATCTACGGTTTTAAATTCAAACGCATTAATTGGAATTTCAACAATTTCTGTTTCTTCTATTCCAAACACATTAACTGTTGGTCAAAAACCAATATCTGTTTCTGCTATTGCTTCAACAACAATAAGTTCACCAATAATTCAAGTATCTACAAATGTTGGTGTTTCAGTTGGTATGACTGTTTATGGTGCTGGTGTTCAGGCGGGTTGCACGGTTACGGCGATTGGCAACGGAACCGTTACTCTCTCCCAAAATGCTTACTCAACAAATAGCGGAAAGTACATTTATTTTTCTGCGTTCCCATACGACACCACAATTGCTTCAGTAAGCGGAACATCAATATCATTTACCCAACCAAGCCTTATTGCCATTTCTTCTGGTTCAACGCTTCAATTTAATGGCGTTACGGGTGTTGTGGTTAATCAACCCGCTCTATTAACAACATCAATACCGACTACGTTAACTGTTGGTTCAATTAATTTTATGAAACCTTATGGTCTCGTTCTTGGTTCCGGGAAAAATCAAGAAACTGTATATCCAGTTGCACCTCCAACACTTATTTCTTCAAATAATTACGCATTGCAACTTTCTGGTTCTACAAATTATTCTCACAATGTGAGTGAAACAATTACGTACAACGAATACCCATCTGTACCTGCTATTGGAGACGTTATTTACGACCCTGCTATAAACAGTTTCAAGATGTATGATGGTTCAGCGTGGCGTACGGCTCGTGTCAATAGCGTTCAGGCGCACTACGCAGTAAAGGTTTCTTCATGATAAATAAGGTCGCCGTATCTCACGTTGACCCTAAAACGGGTGCTGAAACAAAGGCTCAGGAAATAACGCCCGCACCCAATGGGGGATACACGGTCATTCGTGGTGCAAAATTATCTAAATCACCAAGCGGCGAAGAGTGGACAGCGAACTCTCTATCCTCTGTAACCCCCAAAGTCACCGCACAAGTCCCGCAGCAAACAACAACAACAGTTCGCTCAATGGGGCAAACTATTGAATTTAATGCTTCAGCATTAGCAAAAAACATTTACTTTACCCCATCAGACAACATGGAGTTTTCATCAGACCCCAATGACACAACCGAATACACAATCGGATGGGAATACGATGACATGGATTCATCACCGCAAGTATCTTGGCGAGTTCGTATTTTTCCAGATTTTATAGTTCAATCTTCTAATTTTGACCCTAATTCAACAAAAAATCTTATTGTTGAAAAACAAGCAAATGATAATACAAATCAAATATTTGTAGAGAAAAAAGACGGTTTTATTAGCGGTGAAAAATATTGGGCATATGTACAGGTTGGTAAAAACCACCAAAATACAACTTGGCTAGGTGACTGGACCGCAGAACCTTTTAACGTAGTAATACTACAACCACAAGCACCAATCATGTCTGTATACACAGACAATACAAACTCTGTAAATGTTTTAACTATTCAAAGCACAGACAATCTTTTTAACGGAAATAACGGAGACTTTGACGCTGGCATTGGTGGTTGGAACACAACCCAATACGACACAGCAGCAACATTGCTTGACGTTGGGGCAACTGGCGTTGTCCTTAAGGACACCCTAGATACTAATAAATCATGGGACTACGTAAACGTAGGAGCAACGGGCTATGTTTCTTTACTCGGTGGTCTTTCCACATCAACTGGAACGACAGACTTTATGGTTTCTGGAAGTAATGGAAAAAACACCCCACCTTTATATTTTCCAAACAAAGAATACAAACAATTTTGGGTACAAATTGATGATGAAAAAATTCTTGTAGTCAATAATTTTGATGGCACAACAGCAACATCGCCAGATACATTTACTATTGTTCAACGTGGTTACCTTGGTTCAACTGCCGCATCTCACAGTCAGTGGGCAACGGTTACCTATGGTCTTCAACAAGACATTTATGTTGGTGATATTGGAACTTTAACTTGGACAGAAAAAGTCACCACAGTAACCCCCGTCGCACCAACGGGTCGAGTTACTGGTGGCACCGCTGCGGTAACTACAACTTCTGGTGTTGGTCCATTTGCAATTCAACAAACTTCTGGAAATGGAAAACCAATAACAAATGTGACCGTTTCAACGGGAAATGCAGGAATCGCTCATCAATATATTTCCGTCCCCAAAGGCGGCATAAGCGCAACTATTTTTATTCCAAAAGTAGTTGCAACTTTTAATAACACCACTGGTGGGGTAGACGTAACCAGCCAAGCGGTTACGTCACTTTCCGATTTAACTAAAGTAGATGTAACCGTTACGGGGAACAGCACGGCCGCACCAAAAGCAGCAGCACCACAATGGTTTGGAACAACAACAGGCAAAGTTTCATGGGGTGCTGCATCAAATGGCAACGCTGTTTTTATGGGCCTCGGGTCTGGTGTTTATAATATTTTTGCTCAACAAGGAGATAAGACGGCACCTCCTTCCGCAGAAATACCAAGCCTTCCAGCGGGTACAACCATTTACTTGCAATACGGAACAAAAACTGGTTCAATGACTTTGACTGCTCCATTTAATGTTGGAAAAATAAAAATAACAGGGACTAATAAAGCAATAGCGCCTATGTCCTCTCTTGACTGCAATTGCAGCGATGGCACAAAACGTTATTCTTTAGACGCATTTAAAGTTGCCGGAACACAAGCATACGAAATACCAGTTGGAACAAGAATGAGTGCGGTTTCACCATACGCTAAATCAAACTTGCCAGCAACGCAAAAATTAACCATTTCTGGTAACACCTCAATTAAATCATTTGGCCCGGGTGCTTACATGATTTTAAATTATTCAGTTACAACCCCCGGTAAGGCTGGAACAAAAACTGTTCTAATTCCTTCAGCGCCCAAAAAAACAACAACAGATGTTTTCCAACAACAAAGTTTTGTTGTTTCCATTAATACATCCAACACCCCCTACACACAATTCTCTAATTGCAACATTGGTAATTACACCGGAAGCACTTGGACGGCGGGAACAACAACCACAACAAATAATGCAATTCAAGTTACAAGTGATTCTGTTATAACAGCAAATCAATTTTCTGGAAGTCAAATTTCAGGCGCTGGCATACCGCCAATGACGCTTGTAGGTTCAAATACAGCATCAACTGTTGTTGGTGGGAATAATGTTTTTTACATTGTTGTGCCAAGCGGAACAACAATCACTCCTATTTTTTCAGATACTGCGCACACTTCCATTTATTCAATCGCCATAACACTTGTTCAAAGTACTTCTTTAGTTATAGAAGCGGGTACACAAAACATTCCATGCAACCCTTTTATTCCAAAAGCAAAATTTTCTGCTGGTGCTACTTCGGTTGTTTTTAGAAATCCCCCTTATTTTGGAACAAACTCTCTTCAATTAATGCCAAGTGCAACAGGCAATTCAGAAATAACCATTTACCCAACCGGCGGATGGAATGGATGGAATGCAGACAATTCAATCCCCGTTACCGCTGGAAATGTTTACGGGTTTGCAGGATATGGAAAAATTATTGTAGGCACAGACACACCTACTTTTGGTATGTATATCGACTGGTATGACGACAATGGGAATTTTATATCTTCTTCAAATGGAACAAAAAGTCTTAAAAACCCTACTCAGGTAAACACAATTTCTCCAATTAGTTTGGGCAAAAATTCTGGAACACTTGGCTGGGTACCAAATGCAATTGTTGCGACAGCACCATCAAATACCGTTGTTGCAACAGGGGCAACATTTTTTTCCAAAACAAGCGGCGGTGCAACCGTAACCGCAACGGGGTCAATTAATTCAAATTCTTTAACACTAAGTTCCACAACGGGATTAACAATCCTTGCAGGCACAACATTGACCGTTGGAACTGCATTAAATGTAGAAAGCGTTCAAGTTGATTCAATAAATGGCAATGTATTAACCCTTACACGCAACCTTGTTAATGCACACACTTCTGACCCAATTAGTTTGGGCTCTTCATACACTTTTAGTTCAGGAATAACAAATGCACTTGCCGCAAACACATTGCTTTATCTTTCAAGCGGTGGAAAAATTTTAACAACAGCCTCTGTACCATCAGGCGCAAAAACAATACCTGTTCAATTTGTAAGCGGATATCCAAGCACCTCAGCCGACACTATTAATATTTCTGCAACAATTGCTTGTCCTAGAATTCTTTTAACTGGTGTTACAAGTGGAAAAGTATTTGCTCTTTCAGGGCTTATGTTTAAATCTCTAACACCAAGCGTTGCAAATGGTGCAACTGTTTTAAGCACAGAATTACCAAACCTTTTATCACCAATAACTGCTTTGAAATCTGGACCAAGTGCAGACCACGCATTTATTTTGCCTTCTACAACACCAACTGAGGGGGGCGATTCACTTTATCTTTTTGACCCCGTTAACGACAACGGGAGCAGAGAAATTCACCAAGGTGGCGGTGACCCGGTTATCGTAACAACTTTGACTCAACCAGTTTCTGTTGGAACACAATTAATTGTCCTTGATTCTGTTGTTGGTCTTGCCGCTGGCGCAACCCTATACATAAACGTTTATGACCTAATACCAAAATCATCAGAGTCTTCTTTAACGGCAAAAACGGGAATTGCACAAGCACAATTGACTAATTCGCAACAACTTGCCCAAGGAAAAGCAGCGGGTTCTTTTTTAACAACTCCAGCATCTATCTATTCAACTGCAGAGCAAGTAATAATTGACCCAAGTTGGGATGGTTCAAAAAAAGTTTATCTACAATCACCTTTATCAAATTCTTATCCTGCAGGAACTCAAGTGACTGGTTTCACAACAAGTATTAGTGGTTCTTTTTCAAATAATCAACTTCAAAATACCCCCGTTGCTGTTTTTAATTGGAACAAATCAGGATATACAGATAACCCAGACGCTTCGTACGTATTTAAAATTGAAAAAAGCGAAGATTACGGCGTTACATGGAACACGCTTTGGAATGGTGGAAGCATTAATACCAATGGAAACGGGCAAGTACAATTTACGGATTGGGATGTAATTCCCGGTTCTTACACTGCTTACCGTGCACAAGCAAGTTTCAAAGATGCAAATAACATTGAAACCTTAGGTGTTACATCTATACCAGCAATTGCACCACCCGTCTCTAGTAGCACTTGGTGGATTTCAAGCACTTCAGATGAAGCGGTACGTTACCCAATTAACGTTCAAAATAATGTACAAGAAACTCAAAAGCACCCCGCCGGTGTTTACTACCCGCTTGGCTCAAGTCGACCACTTACCATTGCCGGTGTTGTACAAGGAAGAGACGCAACTATTACTGTCATTTGGACAGACGATGCTAATTGGAATGATTTTGTTTCTTTGTTAAATAAGGGTGAAACATTAATTCTTATTGACCCGGTTGAATCTGAACGACGCTATGTATTTATCAATGGCGATATTCAAGTCACACACCATGCTGCAGCAAACCCATACCGTGAAGTTGCAATTTCTTATGTCGAGGCTGCACCGCCAAATTTTGGCTACACTTACGGAAGTTAGTTATGCCACTTCCACCGTCAACAGAATATTCAGCACTACATTTTCGCATTAGTAAAAAAATGACTGAATCTCTTAAAAGTTCTCACCGTTCAATGGTTGTTGTAAAGGCACTTTCACCCAAAAAAATAACTACGAACATTCCCGTTGTTTCTGGTTCCGTAACAATTGATAGAACATCAAAGGACTTTAGAAGAAGCATTAGTTTTGTAACTAATGATGAATTGCTAATTCCACACAATGATTACGACCCTTTAAATATTTATGGACAACACATTTTTGCTTACCGTGGAGTTCTTTGGGACCCAACACGGATACCACAACAACTTTGGGATTCGGAAGCACACATACCCGACTGGTTATTGCGTTTTGACAATCTTGTTGATGAAAATGGAAAACCTAAAGAAAACATTCCTCAATGGGCAATTGATTTAGCAGAAAACCCTCCTTATGAATTAATACCTCTTGGGGTTTTTAGAATAAATACAGTACAAATTGATGAACCAAATGAAGCACAACTTCAAATTAATGTCACTGGCGCTGACATAAGCAATAACATTGGTAGAAACCATTGGACCAGCCCAGTTACTGTTTGGACCAAAAAATACTCTGTCCCTGTTTCAAAAACCGACACAACACCAGAACAAACATATGTCGTTGGTACCGCTTCAACTCCGGGAACCATTCAAGAAGCAATTAAAATTTTAATTAAAGACCGTTGGCCACTAAGAAGTCCAGTTTTTGGTGAGCCAACATTTAACTTTGCAGGTAACGCTGACGCAAAATTAACTTCACCAATTATTATGGGTGCACGAACCGTAAGTTCATCTGGCTCTAACTCCCCTTGGACAGACATTACTGGACTTGCAACCGCACTGGGTGCAGAACTTTTTGTAGACCGTGACGGTAAATTTACTCTTAAATCAATTGATGACCCCAACACGGTTCAAGCCTGCTGGTCTTTTCGTGACGGAGAAAATGGACTTCTTACAAATGTCAGTAAAAAACTTGATGATTCAAAATCTGTTAATTATGTAATTGCCACTGGTGAAAATACCGCTACAAAAAAACCATTAAAAGCAATCGCTTTTGACGGCGACCCAAATTCCCCTACTTACTATTTAGGTGAGTATGGAAGAACAATCGGTTATGAACCCGGTCGCAAAAAATTAACAACACAAGCAATGGTTCAAAATGCTGCTGACAAATATTTAAACGCTTTTATTGGTGGGGACGAAACAACAACGCTTGAAGGCATCTGCAACCCCGCAATAGATGCGGGTGATGTTGTTCTTGTGCGTCGTAAAAGAGTTGGAATTTTTGATGAAGACACAGTTGTTGGTGGATTAACTGCTGACACTGGAAAAAAAACAATTACAAAAATTTCTGTAAATGGAATTTCTATGTTTATTCCAAAAGGAAAACAACTTGTTCTCTATACAGATGCTGGTTCAGAAACAATTACAGTTGCAGATGACGTTTCAATTGGTGCAAAAACAATTTCAATTAATCCAATAACACCAACGTTGGATTACAGAAAGGGGACGGCAGTGCTTGACCCAAGTGTCCCCAGCGATGGTTCAATTCCTTATTATGTTGAAAAGGTTACAATTCCGCTTGAACCACAAACAGCAATGTCGCTAACTTGTCGTGCACGTCGTAGTGGAACTAAGCAAGACATTATTCGTTCTGCTGAGTACAGTCAGGGTTACTAATGCCATTTGATTACAAAGACCTAGCAAATTCAATTGTTAATAACGGGCAAAGTTCTTTACCTCCAACAGACACAATGCGAATGGGTCAAATTGTTGGCTTTGACCCCAACTACGACGGTGGGGGCCCCCTTTTAAGTGTTCAACTTGCAGGAGATACATCTCCGCTCCACGGTGTTTCTTATGTTTCTAGTTACACACCAAAACTAAATGACACAGTTTGGTTAACGCTTACTGAATATGATGCAGTCGTGCAAAGCGCAATTTCTGGAAATACACCAGCAACAAATGGGACGCCCACTACATCAACCAACGGCGGTCAAGGTGCTCCCTCCCATTTAATGGCAAGAAAAGTCTGGACCGACGCTTACCTTTATTCAATGCCAACAGGCAATACCCCTCTGCCGCTTTTGCCAACAGCGGGTGGCGCTGGTTTAAGTATTACTTGCGAAGTTTTACCAAATCATCTTTACAAAGCAGAAATTTCTACAACAATTCTTGTAAGCGGAACGACATCATCAAGTGGTTTCTTCTCTATTGGAGTTTTTGCGCCACCTGCAACAATGCAGTCAACAACGCTTACACAAAATGAATGCTCTTATTCACCTGCAAATCAAATTGCAATTCCTTCTCCGGGCTATTACACACTTCATGGTTCAATAACGTGGTCACTTTCGGATAAAACATCTAAAAGCGGTGACTGGACAAAAATGTTTTCCAAATCTGATTTTGCTTGGTACGTAGGATGGGAAACTGGGGTAAACAACAGTACGTCTACTTCTACAACTTGGAACATTCAATTTGCACCAACAAATCCTTTCCCAAAAACTAGTAAATCAAAGACAACACCAACGTCTTTAACTATTTACAATGAAGGCCCCGCTTCATAACCTGCTTTTGGAAACCGTGGTCTAAAATTTGGGCATGACCCCCACCACTTACCCCTACGTAGTAGCGGCAATAATTTCTGCCGTTCCCGCAACACTTGCGGCAACATCGGCGTGGTATTCAGCACATCAAAATCGTAAAGAAAACAAAGCAGATAGCGTTAGGGATGATGCTCAATATGAGCGACTAGATGCACGATTTGAAAAAATTGACTTAGGTTTTGCAAAAATGGACTTGCGTTTTGACACCATTGAGGATAAGGTAGAAAGACACCTCGGATGGCACAGGGCCCAAGCCGAGAAAGATTTACCAGAGACCCTAAGACAGGAGTTTGCTTCTAATGAGCGACCAGACACCAACAACGACTAACGCATCACCGGTAGACCCGAAGGCACTAGCAGCATCATTCACTAGATATGCCGTTCCAGCAATTGTTGGACTTTTAGTTTCGTGGGCAGCAAAGGCTGGCTTCACGCTAACAACAACACAAGCATACGCTTACGTAGCGCCTGTTGTAGCAGCGGTTTACAGCACTGCAATTCACTATGCAGAAGCAAAGGTTCCAGCGCTAGGAAAACTTTTAGGCGCAGCAAAGCCTGAATCAATTCTTAAAAAGTAATTTATTTCTAAGGTGACTAACACCTGATAATCAAAAACAACAAAGCCCGTAGGCGGAGAAATCCAAACCTACGGGCTTTGTTTATTTAATCGGGAAGAATGCAATCCCAAGTACCATCAGCACGAAGGATAAAGTATCCACAACCCCATCCCTCGTGAACAAAATCAAATGTCACACACTGCGAAGGCTCTTCCCAAACAAGTTCTTGTTCAGGAATTTTTGCTTTAATAAGATGGCCGAGAGTTTTTAAAAGTTGCTCGTTGTAATTTTTTAATTCTGACATTATTCAGACACCTTTATAGTCACAGAAAGCCCACCCTCAACATGAGAAAGGCCTTCAATAACCTCACCAGTAATTGGGTCAATAACAAGGTCGCCCGAATAATCAACAACTTTCTTGATGCTAGAAACGTCTGCATCTTTTTTAATACGAATCCATTCTTCGTGGCCGTTAGTTTCTGCCCACGCAACAAAAGCCTGAATGTCGGAGACACTTACCTTGCTAGGCGTAATCCTGCTTGAAACAACGCCATCCGGAAAGTCCAAAGACTTTCTACCATCAGCACTGTCTTCACGGACACGATTTAAATAAGATTGAAGAATGTTTTGGTAGTAATCAATCTCGTATTGGTGGCGACGTGTGTTTGCTTGAATCCATAGGTTTATTCGGTCAATTTCTTTTTGCCCTTGACGCTCAATTTCATTTATGCGTCGTTGAGCATTGGCAAATCCCTTCATTGCCCACAAAGCATCGTCATCATTATTAATTACAAACTCTCGGTCAAGCCCTTCAAAACCCTCTGGCTCTCCTTGTTGTAATAAATACTCTTCTAATGGTAAATCAAATTGGTCTGTTGTCATTATGCTCCCTATTAGTTGACATCCCAAGTGTACATGGATACAGTAGGGGGGTCAAGTAGATGTTTTTTATATAAGACTGGACAGGGGTACTGTTACCTGTTACACTTGTCCTCACTAATACCAATACCAATATGTATCAAAAGGAAGAAGGTTCACCATGAGTGGATTATTTACCAAGGCCACCAAGGCCGAATCAAAGGCACGCATTGCCATAACAGGTCCGTCGGGAGCGGGCAAAACCTATTCAGCACTTCTTTGGGCAACCGAATTGGCTGAAGGTGGCAAGATTGCTTTTATTGACACAGAACGAGACAGCGCAAAACTTTACGCCGATAAGTTTGATTTTTACTCACTATCTTTTGCACCGCCATACTCACCACAAAAGTTAATTGATTACTTAGATGCAGCCGAAAACGAAGGCTTTGCGGTTGTAATTATTGACTCACTTACACACTTTTGGTCTGGTGAGGGTGGAATTCTAGAAATGGCTGACCGTGCTGGCGCTAAATCTGGAGGTAATAATTTTGCTGGCTGGAAAGTTGTTACACCTATCCAGCAAAAGATGATTGACCGAATCCTCTCCTTCAATGGCCACGTAATTGCTTCTATGCGTTCAAAGACTGAGTGGTCCGTCGAGCGTGATGAGAGAGGGAAGGCTTCTCCAAAAAAGATTGGACTTGCCCCCGAGCAACGTGCTGGCATTGAGTATGAATTCACACTTGTGTTGGACCTTGACATCGACCACAACACCAATGTCAACAAAACACGTTGCCCTGAATTGGCAGACAAACTTTTCCGTGCTGGTGAGGCAACAGGTGCTGCAAAGACATTCCTGAACTGGCTTCAGGCTGGAGAGCCAGAGCCTGAGCGCAAAGTAGAAATTCCTGTTTCTACCACCGGTGCAGATTCAACTGTTGAACAAGAACGTGAAGATTTGGCCAATGAGATTAAAAGTTTGACCCCAAATCAGCGCCGTCTTTTAACCGACCTTTGGAAGGGGGCAAACCTACCAAAGGTAACTGCTCTTAATCTTGGGCAGATTGGTGACGTTCAGGTTCTAATTGATGAGGTTCTTGCCTCTTCAGAATCCGGCGGGGAATAGGCCTATTTAGAATCGACGGATTGACCCCTAGAAGGCTTTTTTAAGCCCTCCAAGACCGTCTTAGTGCCCCAACCGGGTTCTAGGACGGTCTTGTTATTTAGGGTCAAATAAACATACGTGCATGGCGGACATTTTTAGTGTATCGTCGCCGACCTCTACAAATATCAAGAAAGGAGGCTCCAATGATTAGACGCTCCCCATCACCAATACGAGACAACTTCACAATTCTGCCAAACGAAACCATTGAAGACTCACGCCTATCGTGGGAAGCACGAGGGCTTTTAACCTACCTCCTATCGAAGCCAGACCACTGGCAAGTCATTGTTGGCCACCTTGCCACTGAAAGTCCTAAGGCAAAAAAAGAAAAAGTTTTAAGCATCCTGAAAGAACTTGAGGAAGCCGGATACGTTACAAACAATGGGCAATTTATGTCTGAGGACGGAAAGTGGACTCATACGGACCGTGTTGTTCATGAGATTTGCATTTCCCCTGATGGGACCGTGGGGCGTTTTACCGTGCACGGTAATAGCGTGAACGGTTCCACCGTCGACGGTGAAGTGCCCCACTTAGTAAGTACTGATTCTAAGCAAGAACTGATTAAAGCAAGAACTGATAAAAGAATCTCCGTTGCATCCGCAAACGGAGAAACCAGCGTTTCTACCAAATCTAAAAGCAAAGCGGAAAAGGGGGCTTTGGAAAATCCCGATGCGGTTCGACTTGCAAATTTACTGGCTGACGAGATTAGGAAAAACGGTTCTAAGAGACCTACGGTTACCGACGCTTGGGTTTACTCGGTTGAAAAAATGCTCAGGATTGATGAGCGTGACCCCGCCGAGGTTGAGCGTGCAATTTTGTGGGTAACAAGCCATGATTTTTGGTCAGCAAATATTTTGTCACCAGAAAAATTACGAACTCAATACGACCGTATTCGACTTCAAGCAATTCAAGAAAAGAAAAAACAACGCCCCGGAATTGTTTCCGCAATTCAAGATTTTCTATCAGGTGAGGATTGATGACAAAAACAGAAACTGCAAAAGTATGCGCCATTTTAGGGATGGCATTTCCAACACTTAAGTGGACCAAAGATTCAATAACCATGTGGCATGAGATGTTGAAGGACTTAGATGGTAATGAGGTCTTTAGAGCAGCAGAGGGTTGGGTCGCTACTGAGGAATGGAATCCAACCATTGCCGGTATTCGACGCAAGGTTGCAGAAGCACAGGGGATTCTTTCACCATCAGCAATTGAGGCTTGGTCGGAGGTGCAATACGCAATTCAGTCACACGGTCATTCGAGTCAGCCGGATTGGTCAAACAGTGCTGTTAGAAGTGCGGTAGGTGCAATTGGTTATAGAACTCTTTGTTTTAGCGAAAGCCCTGAGATACTACGTGCTCATTTTCTTAAGGCGTATGAGCAGTACAAAAAAGATAGGGATTCAGAAGTTGTAAAAAGACAGAATTTTGATTTGAGATTGCCTGAAATTTCTGTTGGAGGCATAGAAAATCCTGAGCAATTATTGGCTATAACGTCGTAGGTATGGAAAGACGAAAGCCACTTAAAAGAACTAATAGTTTAAAAAGAACACCGCTTAAGCGTGGCGAAAGTCAAATGAAACGAACAAAATTAAACCCCGTAAGCGACAGACGTAAGGAAGTAAATAAACTTCGCAAAGAAGCCATGCTTGAGCATTTTGGAAAACGTGAAACGTGGGTGTGTCAAGGAAAAGAACTTATTGGTACGCCGTGTTTTGGTGACGTTAATGGTCACGAAATTCTTTCTCGTGCAAGGTCGGGGCAAAGCGACAAAAATCTTTTAAACATGGAAGGAATAATTCTTTTGTGTAATCACCACAACTCGTGGGTGGAAGACAATCCTAAAATTGCTCACGAACTAGGTTTAACAAAACACGCATGGGAAGTAGAATAAAAGCCTTATGACAACTACTCATCTTTTTACCGGAATTAATAAAACAGCAGACAAAGTTCGTGTTGGCGACATTGGGTTTGCACGAACTACTGGAGCGCTTGGTTTTCTTATTCGTGTTGGAGAAAAACTAAAATGGCGTGACGGAAAATACAATCACGTATTTGTTGTTACTAAAGAAGGCTCAAACTGGGATGAAGTTGAAATTATTCAAGCAACACTTCGTGGGGTTATCCGTTCAAAGATGAAAGATTTAATAAAAAAATCTTCTGTCATATCTATTTTTACACCACCCGAAGGATGCGACCCCAAGAAAGTTGCGGAGTTTGTTGAAAAACAACTAGGAGATTCTTACGGCCTAGGCTCAATTTTCTGCATTAGTCTTGACATCCTGACGCCAGAATGGTTTATTTCATTTAGACGAAATGGAACATGGGTTTGCAGCGCAGTATCTGCGGAGGCCCTTCGTTACGGTGGGTGGTTCCAAGGGTGGCCAGATATCTATGGAGTAACACCAACAACTTTATTCCTTGCACACAAGTGGTCTTAGTCGCTAGTATCGGGGTATAGCGAAAGAGGAATAATGTCCAACGAAATTATTGACATTGACCCAAGTGACGTTTCTGATGTCTTTGAGTCAAACGAAGAACAAGCACCAAAGGGTGCAATGATTTACATTCCACACAACTGCGAGATTCCTATTGGCTCATATCCAATCGGAAGTATCTGGCAGTGCCTTGGAGAACAAGAGGGCGTTACTTGCAACGACCATTGGGAATTTATTGGCGACCAAAGTGGCGTTTACTGGAAGCGCATTAAGCGTGGTCGTTACGGTGGCAACTAAAAAACCAAAAGTAGCCGAGGGAAACTCATCTCACGAAATTGAGATTGAGGTTTACAAATCATCAATGATGAATACCGACCTTCACCAACCATTCTGTTCATGTGGCTGGGAAGACGCACGATGGTTTACAGAGGCGCAAGCAAAAGCGGCCGTTGCAAAGCATTTAGCGCAAACTAAACCATAGTTGTTGGCTGAAATAGCCCGAGTAGGCTGGTTCCCATGACGGTAATTGTTGGATGGTTCGATAAAAAAAGCGCTTGGATAGGCGGAGACTCAGGGGCTTTCTCAGACGATACTGTCACCATTGCAACTGACCCAAAGGTTTGGAAAGCAGAGGATTCTTTAATTGGAATTGCTGGGTCGTTTCGACAGGGTGAGATTGCAAGAGATTCTGGTATTGGTGACCCATACGCATTGCGTGACCATCTTGCAACAATTTGGGAAGGGCGTAACAACACACCTTCCGATTGGGGTGCAGAACTTCTTGTTGTAAACATGAGCGGAATTTATTACATCACTGATGACTTTGCTGTTGTTAAGTGTCGTGAAAATTACGGAAGCGTTGGCGGCGGAGAGGCAATTGCACTAGGTGCATTGTTTGCATTAGACGGAACAACTGTTACACCAAAAGACCGATTGACCATTGCATTAAAAGCGGCAACGCAACATGGAACAATGGCACGGGCACCTTATAAAATTTTGGACCTATGACGTATGTACTTACATACGAAAAGCGACCTGACTTTACGTTAAACAATGAACGTCGTGCTCACCACATGGTTAGGGCAAGAATCGTTAAAGAATGGCGTCAAGCGTTTTGCGATTTAGCGAGGGACGCAATGCTCCCAAGTATGGAGCAAATAGAAGTTACTGTGCAACCTTATGTTTTAAATGGTAGATACAGGCAAGATGTTGGCGCTTGTTTCCCACACGTCAAAGCAGCAATTGACGGACTCGTTGATGCGGGAGTTTTGGTTGATGACCACGCAAACATTGTTGTAAAACTTACTTTTTTAGCACCTCAAATGGGCCGTGACGCACTAGAGATTTTTATTACTGAGGTAGAATATGTACATGAAAAAGTGGATTGAACACAACGAACTTCTTGTTGTTTTCGCCCTTGGACAAGTTTCTGTACTTGTTATTGCTTTGATTGCAAAGAACTTCTAATTGCGTCAGCCCAATGAGGCACTTATCCCTAAAAGGGAACCACCGTATACCAACCCACTTTTGGAAACCCCACTATACTAAAACTCACCAAGGAGAACCATATGCCAATTGACCCAGTTACCCCTCTTCCAAACCGCAAAGAAATGGACGAAACATCGTCACCAGAAGTTGCTTCACTCCTTTCACACATTCGTGACATTTGCCGTCAAATGCGCAAGCATGAACAAGAAGTAATTGAATTAGGAAAAGAGCGCCGTCAGACGGTTACACGCCTTCGTAACCACGGAGTTACATGGCGAAAGATTGCTGAATGGGCTGAGACAACAGACCAAGCACTTTACAAGCATCACAACCGAGACAAATAAGTCTTGTGGGTGTTACTACACCCCTGTATACTTTATAAATGGCCACTGACCCGACACTTGCTCGTGCTGTGCAAACCCTTGCAGGGTTTTGTGATGGCGCCGTAACGCAAGATGGAATTGGTTTTAATGGACCAGATTCTAAATTTGGAAAAGCACTTGCATCCGTATCCCCGGAAGCATGGACCCCACAAGTTCAACGTGAAGCATGGGTGATGATTTCTAAGTACAAGAATCAATTACTTCGTGCTGGTATTGATTACGATTTAATTTCTGAACCACAAAACATAAATGGTCCTAAGGGCTTAAGAGCAATTGAATTTAAAGATGGAAAGATTCTTGTTTTTTTACCATACGAAGACCCAGCATCTCCAAAAAGTGCGCTTTCAGCACGATGGAATCGTGACCTTCGTGGATGGCAGGTTGATGTTTCAAAGTACGGTGTTGCGATTGAATGGGCTGGTAGAAATGGCATTCCTGTTAGCGATAAAGCACGTTCAATCCTTGAGTCCGCACCAAAGGCTGCACCTACCTACCTTGGTGATGTCTACTTAAAAAATGGCGTTATTAGATTTAAGTTTGAATACCACGCCCCTTTAATTGATGCTATTCGCTCAGGGGTTCCCGGTCGTAAGTGGGATGCTGACGCTAAGGAATGGACCGCACCACAAGAGTCGGTTTCTATTGTCAAAAAATTGGCTAAAGAATATGGTTTGTTTGTAACCGAAGACATTCACTGGTTGCCTGAATTGGAAATTGATACCAATCCAATGGTGGGCGTTAAGAACAATAACTTTGCAATCACCTTTAATTATGACGCACAAATTGTTAGTGAAGTCAGACAGATGCCGGGTTCTGAATGGTCACCACAACTCCGTGCATGGCTGGTGCCTATTGAATCTGCGGATGAAGTTCTTAAATTCACCGAAACACACAAAGCAAGCCTTTCAAAAGAAGCAGAAATGCTTGTTGAAGATAGTCGACTTGTTCAAGATGTAATTAATGCCAGTGCAGCAAGCGATGCAGAAATTACTATCAATGGGTTTGGTAGCGAGTTGTATCAATTGTTCCCTTTCCAAAGGGCAGGCGTCGCTTACTCAATGCGTGCAATGGGTTATGTCCATGATGAGGGGGAGTGGATACTTACAGAACCAACGGAGGGCGGCATCCTTATTGGTGATGAAATGGGCCTTGGTAAGACAAGCCAAGGACTTGCCTGTTTAAAGGCCGCTAAAGCATTTCCAGCCGTTATCGTTTGCCCCGCTTCACTAAAACTTAACTGGGAGAGGGAAGCACACAATTGGATTAAAGATGTAAACGTAAAAGTAATTAATGGAACATCTGGAACAGTTCCAGAGGCGGACATCTACGTAATCAATTACGACATTCTTTCTTATTGGGTTGAAAAATTCCCCGAAATTAAAGGTTTAGTTCTTGACGAAAGCCACTACATAAAGAACGGTTCAGCACAACGTTCAAAAGCCTCAATTCAATTAAGTGACAAAGTGGTAGAAAACGGAATTAGGTTATGCCTATCTGGAACGCCAATTGTTAATCAGCCATTGGAATTAATAACCCAGTTGAGAGTGATAAAACGTTTAGAAGAATTTGGTGGTGCAACTAAATTTCGCAATGTTTACGGCCGTGCCAGTTCACGCTCGCTGGCCTCTTTAAACCGCAAACTTCGTGCTTCTTGCTACGTGCGCCGTCGTAAAGCAGACGTGCTTAAAGAATTGCCACCAAAGCGTTGGAGCCACGTTGTGGTTGAGGGAGACGCTCAGGTCATGAAAGAGTACAGAAAAGCCGAGGCTGACATTGTTAAGTATTTGGCAGAACTTGCTCTACAGTTGGCTCGTGAGGCTGGTGCAGACACTCAGGAAGCGCAAGATGCCGCATGGCGCAAAGCCCTGCGTGCAAAAGCCGCTGAACAACTTGTATCAATCAGCACACTCAAACAATTGGCCGCAAAAGCAAAAATGAGCGCTGCTCAAGAATGGATTAAAAACTTTCTTGAGAATGATAAAAAACTTGTTGTGTTTGGATGGCACCGAGCAACAGTTGACGATATCGCTATCAACTTTAGTAATGGAGTAAAGATTCAAGGTGGCATTACGGCAGAGCGCCGTCAAGAAGCCGTTGACCTTTTCCAAAACTCTGATGGTCAAAAAGTTATTGCTTGCAACATTAAGGCTGCAGGTGTTGGCTTGACATTGACCGCAGCAAGTGATGTGCTGTTTCTAGAACAAGGTTGGACACCATCGGACATGGAGCAGGGTGCAGACCGTTGCCACCGCATTGGTCAAAAAGACTCAGTGACAGCATGGTTAATGCTTACCGCAAACACAATTGATGAGGACATTGCTGCATTGATTTCTCACAAAAGAAACATTGTTGACCGTGCTATTGACGGTACAGATGAAGATGACAACGAAGAGAATTCAGTTATTGGTGACTTGTTGGTCGCCCTTGCTGAGCGAGGAATGGCTCAGGCTTCTTAAGCAGCAGTTGTTGCTGCGCCAGCAGATGCGCTTGCACCGGCTGCTTCACCAGATGCAGTGTTGGCGGCGTCTGAAGTTAAACCGTTTGATGCAACAGAACCACCCGATGCGTCTTCAACTAATTCATGAGCATTGGCGGCATTCTCATGAGATTCAGCGGCTTCTTCATGAGCGTTTGCTGCGTTAATGTAACCAGCGCCACGTAAAGTAATTGCAATTGCACGGTGGCTTTCGGCAACCTTACGGTGTTTTTTAGCACGGCCCAAGTGGTCACCACTTTGATTTAGGTGTAGTCCGTTTGCTTCTCCAACTAAGGATGCAGATTTTTGACCAACAGAACTGTGTCTAACAAGTTTTTTTGTTAAAGGGTAAAGAAGTTCTTCAGCAGAAAAACCGGACATAAATTATTCAGTTTCAAAAACTGTGCGGTCGTAAGCGCCTTTAGAAGCAATGAAAGCACGGTGTGCTGCCTTCCATGCCTTCATTGGGCTGTCCCAACCTTCGTGAGCATAAACAACTTGCTCTTGACCTTGAGGCATTGTTGCTGCCATGCCAACAGGAACGTTCATCATCTCTGCAACTTTTGAAGCGCCTGCGTGAGCCTTTGACGCTGCATCATGGGCACCAACTGCTTGAATGTTTAGTTCAGAACCAGAGGCCTTTAGCGCTTCAGCCAAAGCAAGGTGTGCTTCACAAAGTGCTTTGTGCTTATTGGCAAGGTCAACCCAGTCATCAGCGTTTAGTTTGGTGAGTCCACCTAGTTGTGCATCTTCGTGACGGTCGACGATGGCGCCAGCACGGTTCATGAGGTCAAGCGATGACTTGTCGAAATCGCTGTTTGCTTTAAAGCCTTCAGGGAAAAGGGCAGCAGGATAGTTCGATGCGCTCTTTAGCAATGACTTTGGGTGGAAAGATTCTGACACTGGTTTGTACCTCCGTAGGGGCGTTCCTGCATTCAAATCTACACCAGCATTACAAAATCTTGGTTAATTGACTTGCATTAAGTTCCCGTGCTCAATTAATGTGAGTTCACCTCATCCAAGGCGGAGGGGGTTTAGTATTTCCGACACTAAAAATGCTTTAAGCGCTTTCCCCCCACCGAAATGGGGGGATTGCTGCTTTAGTAAAAGAAAACAAAACGACTCGCATACTAGAATTGTTGTTATGACAATCAATGTGCGAGCAGAAACTGTAGACATCGACTCGCTACAGGCGCACCCTAAGAACCCTCGGCTCGGTGACGTTGCTGCAATTGCAGAATCTCTTGAAGTTAATGGACAGTATTCACCAATTGTTGTCCACGGAAAGACCGTTATTGCCGGGACCCATACGTGGAAAGCCGCTAAATCATTGGGTTGGAAGAAAATAGCAGTCACTTATTTTGAGGGGACAGAAGATGAGGCCCTTCAAGTATTGATTACAGATAATCGAACCAGCGACATTTCCATGTATGACAACAGTATTTTGCTTGACTTATTGAGGTCGGTCCCTGACCTAGAGGGAACCGGATACGACAAATCGTATCTAGATGAACTAGATGGCCTTTACAAAGAAGCATCTGGTGGAGTTGCTCATGAGCCACTTTTGGAAAATGAAAAGACAGACGAAACAAACGAAACGGGCGAAAAAAAGATTTCATTCAGGCTTGGGTTTTTTGTTGGGGAATTGGAAAATGAACTTTATGGACTTTGGGAAGACAACATTAAAGATTCCGTCGGTGGTAAAAAAGCCACCATCATTAAAGAAATACGCAGTCGCCTAGACATACCAACCGAACCAAAGCCCAAGAAGCCTTCTAAGGGGTCTAAAAAGCCTCAGGAGAGCGCCCAAGACATCAGCATGGTGGAGACAACGCTAGAACAAATTTCAAGCCTCAAGCGCTACCCAGCCAATCCTCGTGAAGGCGACGTTGGGGCCATCAGCGAAAGCCTCCGCATACTTGGCCAGTACCGACCCATTGTTGTAAACAAGCGCAATAACCAAATTCTTAAGGGAAACCATACGGTCGCTGCTGCATCAGCACTTGGCTGGAAAGAAGTGGCAGTTGTTTGGGTTGACGTTGACGATGACGCTGCGGCCAAAATTGTTTTGGCTGACAACAGAATTGCCGACAAAGCAACATACGACTCAGAGATGTTGATAGCAGCGCTTAAGTCACTAACCACCCTTGAGGGTACGGGTTATGACGAAGAAGACTTTAACGATGTGCTTTCTGGTAAAAACCCAACACCAAAGTCACCAAAGATTAAATTCCAAATTGGGGACTACAAGTTCAGCATTACTGAAGACATCTATAACTCATGGAGTGAAGACGTTTCCATACCCAAGGACGCTATGCACCGGTTAGGCTTGCCACTCGGTGCTTTAAAGCGTGAGGGGAACTAACTATGTGGTCATGGATACTCGCCATAGTTGGCTCAACAGGCTTGTTCTTTGTTGGTAAAAAGAACTTATGGGGATTTGCTGTAATGCTGCTGACCGAAACTCTTTGGTTTATTTACTCACTTACTACCCACCAATACGGTTTTGTGTTTGGCGGAGTCCTATACTGCACCATGTACATCAAAGCGTTTTTAAATTGGCGCAAGGATGAACGTAAACAAAAGTAGTGGTCAGTAGCACAATGGCAGTGCACCTCACTGTTAATGAGGTGGTTGTAGGTTCGAGTCCTACCTGACCAGCCAAGGATGCAAAGTTTCATCATCAAAGTCAATAATCTGTACTCTTAATTACTTGACTTAACTGCTGTACACCGGTACAGTTTCTCCTATGAAACTGCTAGAAAAGCGCCGTGAGCGCAAACGTCAAGAGGCGATAGACCGCCTTGAAGAACTTCTTATTGTCCAACTAAAACATCAAGGGGCAAAAGTTGGCGTGGCGTATCACGTAAATGATTTGATGGACTGGTTGCGCCGTGTTTGAAAACGAACAACCACAAATGCCTAGCGAAGAATTGGTTTCAGAAATACTTGCGGCATCCGAAAGGCTTGGCTATTTAACAACTCAATTAGATGAAATGTTTGCCAACGTAATGAAGTGGGAAAAGCATCAAGTTGCTACAGCCCTCGCCTATGATGAATCTTTCCTAACGCAGGGTTTAATCAATGGGGATTTATCAAATGAGGATTACGCAACTAGGGTTGCCAATTGTTTAAAAAGGACGGTTGAGGCGTATGCAGAAATTGACGCCAACCACCAACGGAACATGGCAACCGCAAAGCAAATAACTCAAAATGGATTAGACGCTGGCAAAGAACAATGGAACGAAGTTAAAAACATCCAAACAAAATTAGAAAAGGAGTAATTATGGGCACTAGCCAAAAACTGGACTACATAACTGAACTGCTTGAGGGAATTGTTTCACCACAAAGACAACAATTGCAGAACGTGATACCAACACCATCTCAATTTAAAGAAAGCGACAGACTCGCCGTAACTATTTTTTTTACGCATGAAGAGTTTGGCGCAATACAAAAACTATCTAGCATCAAGGGCGACACCATTGAGGACTACATTGCTGACGCCGTTCTTTCTCCAGACTTAAGTAAAAACTCATGGCAAGCAGAGGCGCTTGGGGCCGGAGATAACTGGGGTCAATCTTGGCAAAAGAGTATTGACCGACTTGTTAAGGAAGACAAGCCGTTCATTGAAAGAATTGTTGACAATGAACGAAACGATTTAATTAGCGAAAACAATTCTTTGAACAGCACTATCAATGCACTAAAAATCAACCTAGAGAAGATGGCAGAGCATTCGTGGGCAAAACGTCGGAATGAAGAAGCCAACGCTTACGAAAAAGTAATGAGAGTTCTTGATGAATTAACCGGACAGGAGAATGAACATGACTAGAGAGAGAACCGTAGAGGAAGTTAAGAACTTTTGTGAGGTTATGGGTGACCTAGATGACAGCGAAGATGCAGACGAGTTAAAACTGCAATGGCATCGTGGTTACACCACCGCAATGCAGGCCGTTGTTTATTGGATAAACCATCCTGAAGTTGTCATGGCTCCAATTTCCACGTACAACAAGGGGGTTGGCCTTGAGTGAGATTAACCCAACCGATGCTGAACTATCAGAAGAATTAACCCGCCAAATTAATAAGACAAAAGAAAGCGAGTGGGAAAACCGTGAGCGACAAGAAGACATCATCAATTGAAATTGACTTTACTGGGGAAGAGTTGCTTAGCATCGCTAAAGCAATGATTAATTCAGGAGAGTTGTTTAGTGAGTTCATTGACCGTGCTATCAAGGAGGCCGTAGGTAATGCGGACACCGTAATTAAAGAGCGCACGAACCAATACGGGGCACCAAATGAGGGGCGATGAATCAATCTGAGCGCCAATCACTACGGGAACTACATTTTCTTTGGAAAGAAAGAGAATGTAACTATGACGGCAACCCTTACCCCTGCGACGTAATTAAAGTACTTGACGCATGGGAAGCGGAGTTAGGTGCCTCTGGAAAAACGATGACAGGAAATGAGTTGGTAGAAAACCTTCAGGCGCAGGCCGACTGCAACCATGTTCTTGCCAGAAGTATTGGAGACAACACCACCCAATACATCAGCGCACAACGTGAGAAGTGGCCTCACTGCCCTAAATGTGGGAAGAAACTATGAGTGAATGCACACACCTAAAGCAAACAACCGGTTTCGGCGGTGAGGTTGTTGAGAAGAAACACACCAGTGTTTTTTGTCCTGATTGTGGTCAGCGCATTGAAGACGAATACGTATCAAGGCCATTTCAGTTGCCGCATAGCCAAAGGTGGGTACGATGAGCACTAAACAACAACGACGTTCTTATAGGGCGTATAAAAAGCGTCGCTGGCAAACATACTCACCACAAAAAAAGTTTGCTTCAATTTGGGTGTGGTCGCTCTTTACAATTTTGTTTGGGCTACCCATACTTGGCTTTATAGCGTTGTTGGCTTACTTCACCTTCTGGCTTGCCATGTGGTACGTACCAGTCATAGCCGTACTATTTCTAATTACTATTTGGGCAATGGAGCAATAATGCGCAGAATAACTAATCCACAAGACCGTAGAAACCTACGACTATTACTCTGGCTACTTTGGTTTGTAGTTATGTTGGGTATATTCGCCTTGGCTTCACCTAAATAATTGTTGCGGGGATGATTAGATGACAAACACATACGTAATGCTTGCCATTGTCATGGCGTTAATAGTTGCGGTTGTTGCGCACGACATTTGGAAAAGCCAATGAATGAAGAGGAAGAACTAGAGAACGCAGACTTCATTGTAAGTGTGTGGGCATTAAATGACTCGTTAAAAAACATATATGCGTTACTTGACGACATGAGCAAAATAGTAGACAAGATTAAAAGGGGCCTAGATGAGTGAAGAAAACTATTGCATCGTTTGTGGGTTGCCCCACAATGAAACCGAGCCCGGCGAATCGGCCGAACTTGAAGATGGATTAGGGTTCATGCTTTGCCTAGGTGACAAAGATGGCCAAGAAACCTTTTAGCGCCGAACTTTACAACAATGATGATGACGCAAAAGACCAATTCATTGAATGGTTAACTGACGTTAAGGGATACGTTGCGTGGGTAAACCCTGATGACTACGGCATCGATGTCCTTGCAGTAAAAAATGCCGAGCAGTTCCAATTTGAAGTTGAGGTTAAGCACAATTGGAAAGGCGCCGACTTCCCATTCTCAACAGTTCACTTCAGCGCACGCAAACTTAAGTTTGCAACAAACCCTGAGAGAACATTCTTCATAATGTTCAACCACGAACGTTCTCATTTCCTCTCCGTGAGTGGACAAACAATACTGGAGTCCAGTATTGTAATCAAGGACACGATGTACACAGAAGACGAGGAGTTCATAGCGGTGCCAAAAGCAGAATGTTTCTTTAGAAAGTTTGATTTGTAATGGAGCAGATGAAATGGATTGTCACCCTTGAGGGTGACTTAGAAAAGGTGCCATTAAATGTTTACGGTCCTTATGAGACAAATAGAAAGAACACCACTGGGACCAAGCACGAACAGCCAAAGGGAAAAGGCGCAAAAGGCTCTTCTGTAAAACACGGAACAGTAGGCGGTTACAAATACTGGAAGTGCAGATGTCAGCCTTGCACAACAGCAATAACGCAGTACCAAAAGAAGTTCACACAGTCACAAGAAGTACGTGACCGCCGGAACGCAAAGAAGAGAGAGAAACGAATTCAAGAACGCATGGACTTAGAGTTTTATGAAAGACAAAGGGCAAGCGGTGAATAAAAAAAGAGCGGCCAAGTGGACATTCTTTATCGTTACTGACTTGCTTGGCGTCGGAATCATTTCCTCTTTGCTTTACCTTGGCTACAAAGGGACTATGAAGCACAAGGCAAAGAAGGATGAGTAGGCGAAGCCTAAAAAATTATTTTTAAAATCGGCCCCTTTTCAACGGCCACTAAATGAAGGAGTAACACACATGAAACCAACAGTAAAGAAGAAGACCGGCCTCACCAAATTGGAAAAGCAATACTTCGCCAGCAAGGAGCAAGAGGTATTGGCGTCCACTGCAAAGGCAGCACGAACCCTTGCTAAGAACAAAGAAGCGGCCCGTCAAGCAAAGATGGCTAAGAAGGTGCCCTACTACGATGCCAAATACGCAAAGATGACAGACACCGAGTTCATAGAGCACTGCCGAGTGAGATGGGCAGACACCACTGCATACCTAAAGACCGTTACTCCAAAACCAAAGAGACGCTAGAAACAAATCAATGAACGATAAGCACGACAACCCCAAAGACTTCCCACTGGGCATGGACGACGTACTGAATAACTACAGCGACGTTCTAGGCACACTGGGCTACGTCAATGCACTGGCCAGTGACGCTTTGGAGTCAGACTTCATAACCCGCTTTGGCTACCTTAAGGTGCTGAATCAAATCCTGCACATCACGAACCAAGAACTGGGCTACGACGATGAATAGACCACGTAACCCATACCCGAAAAACTGGTGCAACTGCAATGAACGCTGCATGGTAAAAAGGCCCCGCCAAGAAGTACAACATGGAAAACACACCACATACTCATCAAGACACGGTTGCAGATGCACCCTATGCGTAGAAGCGTATAGAGACTACGTACGTGACTATGAGTTCAGAAGTTTCAATACATTCCTAGAACGCTCCAACGAGGTTCATTCATTCCCTCGTTGAAGTAAGCCCCACCCTGATTGACCGTGCTCGCCTAGTAAGCGTGTAACCCTTCGGCACTGGTTGGTGAGGCTGGCACCTAATCCCGACACTCAGTTGGACCGGTGCTGTCCAAAAACGGCCCGTGTTGCAAAATCCTAGACAGTGGTTTAGACTATATGGACCATGAATATGCTTATCTATTGTCGGCACTGCAATAAGCGGATTGAATTTGTTAATGAGGACACACCTCGTTCATACTGGACGCACTCTGAGACCAAATCAACGAGGTGCCAGTTGACGGCTACACCAAGCCACACAATTTCAGACATCCCGTACTAACAAAACCCCGCCATTACCAAACTCTGGTTTAGAATAAATGTATGTTCACGTCCAATAAAAAAACGGCCGCTACACAAAAACACACAGAAACTAAAACATCAGAGCCTTCCCTATGACAGATAACAAAGACACTTCTAACCCTATAGAGGAAGAGACAGTATCTCCTATGGGGGAAGAGAACACACAATCCTTTGAAACACCACCAGACCCTAAATGGAAGACTCCAGTACCACGTAGGGAACCAGTAGGTAGACCATCTAGACAGACTCCGTTACAGCCACCTACAGGCAGACACACCAAACTAACGCCAGAGGTCATTGAGACTGTTAAGGCAATGCTTGGTGGAGGGAACTACCTAGATACGACAGCCAAGTTCTTGGGGCTATCACCATCGACGTTGCAACTGTGGAAGGCCAAGGGTAGGGGGTTGGCAGAAGAGGCTGAGACCCGTGAACTGACTGATTACGAACAACTGTTCGTCTCGTTCTACTTGGAGGTAGAAAAAGCATCTGCTTTGGCTGAGGCAAGTGCCCTAGAGAACATCCGAAAGGCTGGGACTACGCAGTGGCAGGCAAGTGCTTGGTTCTTAGAGAGGACTAAGCCAGACCGCTGGGGACGCAAGGCAGCATTGGAAGTTAGCGGTGAAGTGACGATGGAGATTGATGTCGAAGCAGTGAACCGAAAGATTCAGGCCATGCTCGATAATCGTGTTATTGACCTCGATGCGATAGAGGAAGACCCGGAGATTCAGGATGCGATTCTGGTAGAAAAAGTGCCTGAAATGGGTGTAGGGGGAGGGCCCGCTCAAACGAGCGCCGTTACTTACGAGGCGCCTAACCCCGGTTTAGAGTCAGACCAAGAGAGCCAGTAGGTTTCCAAAACAAACCCGCCCCAGACCCATCTGGGCTTTGTAGTGGAATCTTTACTGATGGAACGCTGGGAATGCTAGGAGCGTTGGGAGTTTTAATGTCACACCCATCTGCTAAGCACATTTGACTGTATGCTGGTTGGGTAAAGGAGTTTTATTATGCACACATTCATCAGTAACGCAGAGAAAGTGGGCTTTGGAGTTTTTGCCGGCGTCTTTCTGATGCTCTGCTACCACTTCTTCCGCTCAGACAAGTAATCCCCGCTTAGTTCTAGTGAAATCTTTGTCATGAACCAAGTAATGAAGCAGTTGTTGGCTGCTACCCCAGAGGAACGTAAGAAAATCCTGCTGGCCCTGCCGCCAAATGAACTCTCCTACGTTTACAGAGAATTGGAACACATTGAGAACGCCCCGAAGCGCCGCTGGTTCTGTACCCGCCCTGTCTGTGACGGTGCTCCCCATGCTGGGTTCCACTGGTGCGACCACGCCATAGATTCCACTAAACACACCCCGTACTGCAAGCACGCCAGAACTCCCCAGAGGCCACCGGCAGATGACCCGATGCAGCCATGGCTTACTTGGTTCTTTTCCGGCGGCCGTGGAACCGGAAAGACCCGTGCTGGAGCAGAGTACATTCTGGACTTGGTTTGGAATCAGGGTTACAAGCGAATCGCTCTGGTTGGCCGAACTCCTGCCGACGTACGTGACGTTATGATTTACGGCGATAGTGGAATCATGTCCGTTTCCGACCCGAATCCCAGACCGGAACACGAGCCCACTAAGCGTCGACTTATCTGGCCCAATGGTGCTCAAGCATTTACTTACTCTGCCGCAGCCCCATCCCAATTACGTGGACCGCAGCATGATGCCGCATGGTGCGATGAGTTAGCGGCTTGGACTGATGCCTCAAAGGGAGATACTTTGGACACCTCGTGGAACAACCTGATGCTGGGGCTTCGTCTGGGAACGAATCCAAAAGTCCTTGTTACGACGACTCCTAAGCGAGTAAAACTAGTTCGCCAAATCATGGAACGTAAGACAACGGTTATTACGACTGGTTCTACGTATGAAAACCTTGATAACTTGGCCCCTTCATTTAAGGAACAAGTTTTAAGCAGTTACGAAGGCACACGAATCGGCCGTCAAGAGTTAGATGGCCTTATCCTCACGGACGTGGAGGGTGCTCTATGGCAACTTGGATTGATTGACCAACTTCGTGGAGTGCTAGTGGAGGAATCCCGTTTTCCAAAAGTCGAGGTTGATGAATCGCCTACCGTCATGGGTGCTTTTAAGGGAGACGACGAAGGCCCGATTGAGCCATGGGCCAAGATTGAAGAGAATTGGCAAAACAAGCCAGAAACAAGGGGTTTCTAGTGAAATCTTTGGCAGCGGCGGCGACGGCGGCGAAATGATTCAAGTCTCGGTTGATGATTTCACTAGAATCGTGGTTGGCGTTGACCCCGCCATGACATCTGGGGAAGATGCGGACGAAACCGGCATCGTGGTTGTGGCCGCTGGGCCGCACCAAGACGAAACCTGCAAGATTGCCCACTGTACCCGCCATGGGTATGTTTTGGAAGACTGCACACTGCCCAAGAGCGCCGTTGTTTCTATCGAGTCATGGGCGAGGCGGGTTGTGGATGCATATGACGAATGGAACGCCAACGTGGTTGTAGTGGAGTCGAACGCTGGGCACGAACTGTTGGACTCGGTTCTAAGAGCCGTGCGGCCGACGTTGCCTGTAGTGCGGCCGAATGCCCGTGAGAATAAAAAGGCCCGTGCAGAGCCTATTGTGGCGTTGTATGAGCAGGGACGAATCCATCACATTGGAGACCCGTTACATTTTGCTGCTTTGGAAGACCAGATGACTACGTGGGTTCCTTCTGAAAGCGGCGGCCGTTCCAACAGGTCACCAGACCGTTTGGATGCGCTTGTATGGGCGCTGTGGGAACTTAACATCGCAGGCGCACGCCCACGTAAAGAAGTGCCAGCGTTCTCTCCAGTGAATCTCTCACAAGAAAACGTCTGGCGGCTTTAATCCAAACCGCAGTACCAACTCATGGGGAGACAGTCTTCGTCAGTACCACGGTTTGGAAATCTATTTCAACGCTTGTTGAGTCTCGTATGAATGGACTGCGTTGTCAAACTGTTCGTTTATCTGGCGCTGCAAATCTCTAAGAGCCGCAACACTGCCAACTAAAACCCCGGGTAGTTCAATGTAGACATCGAATAGTTCTCCCGGTCGCTCATCTCTAAAGTGGTAGACCTGAATCATGCTGTCGCCAACTCAGGTAGTTCCAAATCAATTGGGCAACCATCTTCAATCATCTTGTTGATGCGGAACCGAATAGCACGGTCGATGTAAGGCTCTACTGCACCAACAAAGTCAACAAGCATTTCCCTAGCAACGACTACTGGGTCGCTTGTTATAGAAACGTTGCGAATAACAACTTCTTCACGACGGTTGCGATAGAACCATCCAGCAACACCACTCATGAAGTTTGTGTTGTAGCCCGACGTTCCAAAAGTCAACTTGTATGTGGCCTTTAGAATGTCGTTTTCATCGAGACTGAACTCAGGCTTCACTGTCACAACAATCTTGGCAAGGCGGTCACCGTCTGTGAAGAACGTAACAATAAAACTATCGCCGTTACCAACGGTTGAGACTATTGGCTTGACACCAAGCGCATAAACCAGTGCGTTGTTGAACTCCACCAACTGAGTAACACCATCGCCGATAAAAGGCGTGCGCTCATCGTTGCGTAGTGTGTTTATTTCACGGCTAATGCGGTTAAGCAATGGCTGAGCACGGTTGTTAACGATGTCTGATGCGGCAGTTGTACTTGATGTCTCAATGGCCTTAAGGAATCCTGTAATGAGACGCTTGATAGGGACCGAGGCGGCACGACGCTCTGTACGTAGACGAGTCTTTAGTTCATCTGGTTGAGCAACCGTGATACGCACTTTGTTGTTGTACGTCTCCACTGGGTCAATGTCCAGCAAGTCACCAATTGTGTATCCAATGGTTGGCGAGACCACGACGTTAATCGTTTCGTCGCCCCCCGCTGCTTCACGAGCGAAAGCAAATGCCTTGCGGACTGCTTCTTCGCTATCGAAATAAATCTTGTTCACTACGACCTCCCTTGTCGTTTACTACTCTAAAAGTTTACTACGGTTTAGTACAAATAGCAAGTCAGAACTACACGTTTGTTATTTGTCGCCTGCCCACGAGGTTGCGAATTCGACGGCCTCTTGCAAAATGTCCGGCGGTGCGATGCCCGAAATAGACAGTTCGATGATTCCGAACTCGGCCAGCCGTGCTAGAAAAGCCTCGTCTGATAGTTCCTCATCAATCAAGATGCGGTACTGGACGAATAGCCGGTACGCAATCCCACGTTTTGGAAACTTGTGGTCAGCAGGAACGTAAGAACGCTCCCCAATCTTTTGCAGAACATCAAAAGCCGACGGTTGACGAATAACATCATCGCCCCATTTAACGACCCACAGGGCATCATTTGGGTAAGCAAACTGATTCATCATGCAATCTCCTTAAGACTCTCTCCAATGGTCTGCAAATCGAAAATCTCGCCATTGCGAATCCTCATGTACGTCATCTCGTCAATCTCTTCGACCCACTTAAGCGGAACCTTGGCGTCAGCACAGGCTGCGACCAGCAAGTTCATCGTCGAGGCAAAGAAAAGCGAGCCCTTAGGCGTAGAACCAATGGCCAATGGAGAACCACTGACACGTGCAAGGTGCAAGTCTCGCTTGTCACGTCCATCTAGCCACGCCAAAGCAGCACGGCCCTGCAAAGACTGCAAAACGTTTGCAGGTGGATACTTAGATACGTTTAGCAAAGCAAATGCGGCCTCAGAATCGACCTGCGCTTTACGTTCTGCATCTAGGTAGTCAAAGATGGCGTCGTCGTTTGACAGAACTCCATTGTGAACACCAACAACACGACCGGCAACAATCGGGTGGTTGTTGAGGTTGTTATCTGGCGTGCCCTTGGTTGCGTAACGAGTATGCAAGATAACTCGCCCGGCGTGCTTAGGCATGGACTTCAGATACGGGTCGAAATCATAAGCCGGTACTGGCGCTTTAGAGACGGCAATCTTTGGACGCTCTCCCTTCGTTGCACTGGCTTGCACCCATGCTGCTCCAGTGGCGTCCTCACCACGAGCAATAATCTGCTCCAGCAAAGCCATTGAAACATCACGAGCATCAAAGTGCTCATTCTTGTTAAGACAAAATCCGGCGATTCCACACATAATCAATCTCCCTTTCGTTAAGCCGCACGGCGGTTAGCCACACGGTTAGTAGTCATGTGTACTGCACGGCGCTTGAGGTAGCCGTTGGTCTCTGCGTTAAGTGGCAACGCATCGACAAGAGCATCGAAGTTTGCAGCAGGAGCAAAGTCATCAAGCGTAGGCGCTGTTTCTACCACTGCCAAGATGAACTTGACCCATGAAGTCAACTTCTCACCGTTGAGTGTGCCTTGGTGCTGGCGGAACTCCAAAGTGCCGTGACGATTGTAAGCAGAAGTGTTGACAACAAAGAAGCGGTTGAAGTTGTTTGCTGCAGCCTTCATCTCACTAACATCAGTAAGACCACGGAAAGCCTCGACCTGCTGGAGTTCGTAGTTACGAGTACCAAACTTGCGGCAGTAAGAGTTGTTGTGGCGGCTCGCAGAGATGATGTCGTCGATGTTGTCTTGGTTAGCGACATAGAAGTCAATAACCTTCATCATGTCCGCACCAGTAAGACCGTCCATGCCTACGTGCACGTGAAGGCCACAAGACTTGTCCAACTTACCGCCGGCACGAGACAAAGCGTCTACTGCCTTAGCAACTTCTTGAAGACCAGCAACACCCTGCATAATTGGTGAGACCAACTCAAGGCCACGACCAATGCCAGTGCCACGGCCAGTAACAGAAGCATCGTAAACAATCTTCCAGTCAGCAGTCGTGTCATGTGTGTATGTTGCGTAGTGCACTGCAATGCCAGCATCAGTAAGTGCCTGAACTGCAACGGCAGGAGTAATGCCGAAGAACTCTGCTTCGACACCGAATGTACGGTTGCTTGGGCACTCAGAAACGCCGCCCTGTGCAACAACTACTGCACCGCCGATGCGCTTCTTTGCAGCACGTACTGCTTCTGCAGCAGACTGAGCCTTAGGCACACCGTTAGACATGAAGCCAAGTTCACGAGCGATGTCGATGTACGACATTCCTGACTGGCGAAGACGAAGTGCGGCGTCTTGACGAGCCTGAGTTGCAACTCGGTTACGGACCAACCCACTTGTCTGGTAACTACTTGGACGGTTACTTGGCATCTGTATCTCCCTTACTAGCCAAACCACTACTCAACCATGGTACAGCATCTAGAGACGCAATGCAAGTCAATAAATAATCCTTGACTTTCAACCACGAAGATGTCACAATGAATAAGTACACGAACAAGGGAGAAGTTATGTATCAGGCAAAACACGCAGCACCGAAGAAGAAAAGGGGAAACCGCCACACACCAACAATCTGGTTGCTGGCATCAGTTGCTACTTACATCACAGTAGAACTAAACATCAATCGTCTGGCCTCAGCAAGCCTAACGACATCGTTCATCCATCTAGCATTGGCTACAGTGGCCCTAGAAGCCGTTTATGCGGTCGCTATCGCTGCGTTCGCAGTGTGGAACCTAGATAGGGAAGCCAAGCGCACTAAGCGCATCCTAGAGCGTCTGTAATGGAAAGCCCGCCGCAAGAAAGACCAATACTTACTTGGTTCGACTTAGGCAATAACAGATGGGAGGGCATAGACGTACGCTTACCCCGTATCCATTTCGAAATACAACAGACGGCTTTTCTACCAAAACCCATGTATCTATTGGACTTATGCGACCCTGAATACGAAGACGGCGGTATAACCCTAGGGGTAGCGGACTACCTGACCGTAGCCCAAGCGGCCGCAGAACAAATAGCCCGCATCATTTGGGAAAACTGCCCGCCCCTCTAAAAGCCCATACACATTCCCCCATAGGCAAACACAAGGCGTACGGGGGTACAACCAACCAACCACCCACCCCCACCCATCAATCAATGGGAGTAGGGCCCCTTTCCAAAACACACATACCCCCCAGCACCTAGTGGAATCTTTCCCCCATGCCCAGAGAAGCCCAGAAAACAAGGCGTACGGGGGGCAGTTCCCAGAGCGCTGCGCCAAGGCCCAAAAGATTTCACTAGATACCCTTGCAAACAAAGGGCTTTGGATACAGGGGGATGGAGACAGGGCAACGAGACGGCTGGTTGACAGGCAGATGCGCTACACACTGGCGGATTCATACGTGATGTCTAGTGGAATCTTTGCGCTGGGGCGGGCGGGGCATGAACGAGCGACATGGGGGGCGGGGGGCAGGGGCTGGTCTAAAACTGAGGAATTGCCAGAGAATTTTGATTGGTTACTTTGGGCTCTCACCCCACACCTCTCCAGCCAGATTTCAAGAACTATAGTCCGGTAGAGTGCCGCAAGCCAATAAAGACAAGCCCTTTGGTAAAAAGATGCCCAGAAATTGAGCCCCAGAAAGAGTTTTGGAAAATGACCCAGAGGCCCGCCGCCAAATTTTTTGCCCAACACTTCTTGACTTCTATACCCACCTCTAGTAGCCTGCCCTGAATAACATAAACAAAGGAGCAGTTGCAATGATAATGAAGTACACCTCAAACGAAAAACTTGATGCCTACAACCACTACGCAATAATTGAATCAATTTGCGAAGACATTGGAAATGACATTCAAGAAATAATTAACTGTAAGAACATCGACGTAATTGGACTCGTATCTGGAACACCAGAGCAACGTGCACAAACGCTAAGAGGACCAATTGAAGGTTTTGCAAAGTACCAAGGTTACGATGCAGAGTCAGTTGTCAAGGCACTGCTAACAGTTAATGAGATGCTCGGACAACGTATGGATGAGTACGAAAAAATCTTTGACAATGAAAAATTTGACAGTGCTGACATAGACAATGCAATTTGGAAGACAATTGAGTAGGGTATAACACCATGGTCATGCCTAAGCACGCAGTACAGAAACCTTTCCTTAATCCCAACAACTACTGGGTCATCTCTCGCTACGCCGATTGTGTAGAAGTACTGCAAGAGAAGAACTCATCTAGAGACCACATGACGTGGCTAGACCTAGACAATGCACCCAAGGGATGGAAAGACTCGTATCGCTACGCTGAGAAACTTGAAGTTGATGCTGGCGGTAAGGACCATCGCTCAATGATGGTCTTCGACAACCCTAGGCATGACGAACTACGTTCATCCATCATTCACCTCTTCACTCAACCTAACGCTAAGCGTCTAGAGCGCATTGCCAAAGACTTAGCCCATGAGTTAGTTGTAAAGAATTTGGACAACCCAAACTTTGATGCTCTCAACGATTTGATTTCTGTTGTTGATGCCGAGAACCTGATGCAGTTTGTCAACCTACCGGAGATAACCGCTAACCGAGAGACAATCCTTAAGGCTGGGTCGTACATCTTTCATCACCAGATGAGAGAAGACTTTATTGTTCCTTTTACAAAAGAAGAAGTAGATGAGTACAACAAGTCAGTAGAGACGTACTTCAACATCTTTGCCCCGATGATTATGTCTCGTATAGAGAAACCTACTGACGACTATCTCAGTAGATGGATTCATGAAGATGGTATGAGTTGGTTGGATGCTGGCAGAATGCTGGCTTTTCTTTCTACGGTGGCTAAAGAGTCAGTTGATGCCAGTCTGGTTAACATCCTCGCAGTGCTATCTGAGCACCCTGAGATTCAAGATGAGTTACGTAGGCGTGGAGAGGTATCACCATCTGCTTTGTCAGAGTTACAGCGTGTGGCTGGTACGAACTTGAAGTTGTCTGGAGTCCTTAAGAGGACCGTCACTATTGATGATGTTGTAATGGCTAAGGGTATGTACTTTGTATGTGAAGTATCTACGTCTAATTTTGACCCAGCGGCTTTTCCTAATCCTGATGTTATTGATTTAGATAGAAACGATGCGCCGGGTCTTATCTTCGGCTCTGGTCTTCACCCATGCACTGGGCGAATGATTGCGAAGTTTGTAATGCGTGCAGTTTTGGAAGCAGTGATTAATAACACCTCGTCGTTTCAATTGAACGGTGACATTCAGATGGTGCGTACGGGTATCTTGGACTACCCAGTAGCAGCACCGATGATTCTGCATTCATAACGGTTACTTCCTATACTGTGACCAAAGAGTCAAGTGATTAGTTTGCCAGTTGAAGAGTGGGGCCTGCGTACATAAGCGCAACAGCAGTAGTTATCTGTGTGTGACTTGTGTACAGCGGGCCGCTTTTCTCTCCCGTCAGGGAGGGGTCAAAAATAAAAAAATCTTTTTAAGGCTCTGCCTTGACTACTGTACACGGGTATGGTATCTTTGTCTCTATGCGTATTGTATTTGAAAAGACAGCGGACCTAAATCGTAAGTGGCAATTTGGCCAACTTACTTACACAAATGTTTCGGGGCGGACTTTTACCATCACCGGAAATTTTCGTGTTGAGAGAAACCGGAACTACAAATTTGTGACAGCCAGAGAGGTTGATGAAAACAAGTTCATTGTTTCCATTGATGGCGTTGAAAAATTTCTTTTGGGTGAGAACAAGAGGAACACCAAGCCACTTAAGGAAAATGTTGAATACGGTTCTTCTGAGTATCAGAAAAAAACCATCCCATGTGGTTGCCATGATGGATGCACAAAACGACGTAATCCAAAAACCATTGTTGAACACGGTACGTACGGGCGGGCACGCACGCACGGGTGCGTGTGCGAGGCTTGCATTTCTAGTTCTCTGAGAAAGAAACAAAAGTGTGAATGCAATCCAAACTGTAAACGTAATCGTGGCAAGCCAGTCAAGCACGGAACCATGTATGCCTATTCAGCAACAAAAGGCCATGGATGTAGATGCGAACTATGCGTCAAATACATTTTGGAACTCAGGACAACTCGTTACTGGGCAAAGCAAGAAGAACTTGGTCGTGAAGTTAAGCCTGAAGAACTACGTGGAACCAAGATGTGCGATTGCCATGAGGGCTGCAAAAAGTATCGCTACATATCTGACACCAAACCATTGAAGCACGGGACAAAATTATTTAAAGAACACGGATGTCGTTGCGAGATTTGTTTAGCCTCTCAGGTTCCATGCGGTTGCAACCCTAACTGCACCGTTAAAAGAACCTACAGACCAGTTGTGCACGGAACCCGTCACCTATATCAGAATCACGGTTGTCGATGTGATTTGTGCGTTGCGTCAAATAGAGATGCTCAGCGTAAACGTGCACAGAGAATGTCAACTCTTTCATATGATGACCTACCTAAAAACCTTGAGCACGGAACTCAAAATGCTTATGGAAACTGGGCGTGTCGATGCGATTTGTGTAAAGCAAAAAATTCAGAAACAGTAAAGTCTTACCAACAAAAAAAGAGAGAGCAAAATGGGAAAGAAAATAGATGAGGCGTTTTACCGCATCAAGGCGGAGTCAGAACACCACACAAGGTTGGCTCAAGCAAAGAACACTGATTATGAAAATGGGTTTGCCCAAGGTTTCTTTGAAGCGCTAATGATTCTTATGAAAATTAGGGGATGAGTTCCCAACACATAAAGTTTCTTCAGCAAGCGGCGACCGAAAATAAATTTTGGACAACGCTGCATCCTTGGGAAGAAGACTTGGCTTCATGGATAGGTGCTGGCCGTGATGGTCAGAACGTTACAAAGCAAGATAGGCACTCTTACAAAGCAGAGCAGTTAATGAGTGACAACGTGCTTGCCAACATCCACGCCGCAACAGCAGAGATAGGCGCTTGCCAAATTCTTGGGGCGTATTGTTACGCCGGGATTTGGGACGTACGAGACCACAATAAGTTCAGCGGTCTTCCCGACGGTAAGTGGAGCGAGATTGAATTGGAAATTAAGTGGCGTCGAAGCAGTTATTCCATGCCTGTCGATAAAAAGGATGCTGAATTAAATCGAATGGTTCTTTGGGTAGAGAGCAAACTTGCCGTTCGCTATAACTGCACTTGCAACTACTGCGAAGGCAAAGTGCGAAATACAGCAACAACAGTTCGTATTCTTGGCGGCGGTTTTGCCGGGGACCTTTGGTTATTGGGCACGCCTTACAACAACGACCCTAAACGTATGGCGGTTTCAGCGGAGTCATTGACGCCTATTTTGGAAATAGTTAATCGCTGGGGGACTAGGACTCGAACCTAGAATAGAAGATTCAAAGTCTCCTGTGTTGCCATTACACCATCCCCCATTGGGACATAGGAAACATAGCATTTTATGGGTTCTGGCGCAATTTTTTTAATGACTTGCAATTGTCACTACACCCCTGTATAGTTGTTTATGTGGAAATACTCAAGGGAGATGAGATGACCAAGACAGAAAAGTTGAACGAGGCTATTGAGGGGCTCGTGAAGTGCGACATCTGTGGATGCAAGTACTGGGAGAACCTAGTGTGCATCGACTGTGGCCGCATGATTGAAAACGTAATCATGGTTGACGCTGAAGCACGCAAGTTGGTTCACGCAGTTCTGAGTGGGAACTAATGAACGACACTAAGACACTTCACCAGTTCGCCGTCGAAGTCGACACCGAGATTGTTCGTATCTATGACGAACTTTGGAAGTTGCACAACTTTGCAGACATCTGTTTTGAACGAATCCGATACGCCGTACCTACTCGCATAGAGCGTGGCGATGGATGGCGCTCACCAATTGAGTACTTCATCGTAACCAAGGACGGCAAAGACACTCCTTACGAACTTGAAACCGTTCGCACATTTCTTGCAGAAGGTAAGTTCGATGCTCGTTGGGGCGAAGACGTAAAGATTAAAGATGCGCTTGACAAGTACGACGCCCTAGTTGTTGAATGCAAGGCAAGGTATGCAGAACTAAGAGAGTGGACAGACAAGTACACCGGCTGGAGCCGTTTCTACCTCGTCAGCGGTGGACACATCCACGCATCAATGGACTGCTCAACTTGCAACAACGGAAAGAGCGCCACTAACTTCATTTGGTTGCCACAACTAAGTGGACTTACCGAAGCCGATGCGGTTGCTTCAGAGGGTGCGTTTCTTTGCACGGTCTGCTTCCCATCAGCACCAGTTGAATTTACAAACGGTCACGACCTAGCCGAGCAGGCAAGGTTGTCTAAGCGTTGCGAAGGCTCAGGTGTGTACGCACACGATGGCAACCACCGTTGCAAAGTCTGTAATGAATGGGTTTCCATTCTCAGAAGCGGGCGCTACCGTGCCCACAACAAACCAGAAAACAAGGGAGAGTAATTATGAAAGTTGAGAGCACACAGTTGGGTGAGTACAAAGTATTCATCTCACGAGCAGGAAACAAGTACAGCATTGAGGTTCAGAACCTTGGTGCAAACAAGGATGAGTTCAGGACAGAAAGCCGTCTTGATTTCTCCGATGTATCAGAGACCATCGGTTGGATTATCAAGTGTGACTTTTGGGACCGTGACAATGACTACGATGAGCGCATTGAGGCCCAGCAGCGCATTGACAACCCGGAATGGTTTGAGGACGAGGATGAACTCGCTCCAGTTGTCACACCCAAGCAGCAGGTAATTACCGACGCACTACTAAACACGGTATTTGGCGATTATCAGGAGGTGAAGTGATGACGCAGACAATTGCTAAGGCCACGTTTCGTCACAATGTCGTATCTCAGGAGCGAACTGTAGAACTTCAGTATGATTCGGCCGCCGGTATTAGGCCGTACATCTTGTACGCCATCAGCCCTGAGCATCGAACACAAATTTCAACTTGGTCAGATGAAGAGATTGCTAAGCGTGCTTTCTTTGAAACCTTTGACCACTACACGGATAACAACTATTCAATCGTAAAGGACGAAGCATGATTAATTACATCATTGGAGATGCAACAGAACCAATCACCAAGGGGCCTAACGTCATTATGCACATCAACAACAACGTTGGTGCATGGGGTGGGGGATTTGTTTTAGCAGTTAGCGATAAGTGGCCAGAGCCGGAGCGCCAGTACAGGGAACTCTACGATGTCGGTTACGAACTTGGAGATGTTCAACTTGTTTCAGTTGCAGAAGATACGTATGTAGCCAACATGGTTGCACAAGATGAATTCCCAACTAACACCAAGCCTGTTGCGGTTGACTACATTGCCCTGAGAGACTGCTTAATGAACCTTGCGGCCACTGTTCCCACAAACAGCACCTTCCATGCCCCAAGAATTGGATGCGGCATTGGTGGCGGCTCGTGGGATGAGGTTGAACCAATCATTGAAGAAGAGTTACAAGGCTTTGATGTTTACATTTATGACTTACAGGAAAGGGTATAACCGTGGAATACGATTTCATAACTGCTTACGACTTAACCAAGAACCCTGAGTACGGTGGCTATTACGTCTTCATTGGCCCCGGAGAGAACATTACGGGCACGCAAGAGTTAATCACCACCCAAGCCATGGTCGAAGCGTATGCGCTCAAAAAAGGCATCATGCAGATTGAATGGTGCGATGAGGATGAGTACGACGAACTGGTTAGTCGCTTTGAATCTGATTGGGCACGCTTTTTGGGGACCGGGCATTGAAGTCAGCACCCAATAGTGTTCCCTCTAAATCTGGAAAAATTAAATTAGGCAATAAGAGGGTCACTGGAAAAGAGCAGTTCTACACGCCACCTGAAATTGCTTTGGGAATCATGCGGGATGTTTTGCTTTTTGTTTCTGATGTTAAGAACAAAACATTTTTAGAGCCAGCAGGCGGTACTGGCGCTTTTGTAGAGCCTGCTCTTTCTATGGGATTTGAAAAAATTATTAGTTACGACATTGAACCCCATCACAAACTTGTTACAAAAGGAGATTTTCTTACGCAAGACATCACGGAGGACGACTGCGTGACGGTCAGCAATGTTCCTTTTGGCAGAAACAACTCTTTGTCAATTCCATTCTTTAATAAGTCTGCAAACCATTCCGACCTTATTGTTTTTATAGTCCCTAGGTCGTGGAGGAAGTGGTCAGTCCAAAACAGGCTTGACCAAAGATTTCATCTGGTGAAGGATGAAGATTTGAGCATTGACTACGTTGACGTTAATGGGGACTTGATTACAGAAAAAAACAATCTTCGCACCTGTGTGCAGTTTTGGAAAAAATCAGACAAGTTGCGAGAACTTATTTATGTTGAAGACATGGGGATAATTGAAAGATGTTCTTTTCAAGATGCAGACGCATCACTAACATTGTTTGGCTACGGGTGTGGAACGGTTAAGACTGAATTCCAAAGAAAGCCAAATACAACCCAAATGTTTTTAAAGTTAAAACACCCCCGTGCATTGGAGGCTTTACGCTCTATTGACTTTTCTAGGTTCTTTATGAACACTGCTTATACCGAGGCGCTATCCATTCAAGAGATTAATTATCTTCTAAATGAGTATTTGTTTGGAAAGCCCATGACGAAAGGCTTTAAGAAATGAAAACTTGCCAAGGCACTGGGGTAAATAGCCGCCGGTTTGGAAACGCCGGTTTCTATACCACCGTCTAGGCGAAAAAAATTCAAAAATTTTTCTTGCTCCGCAGGGTGTATCTGTGGGCGGGGATTTTGTGTATTGGTTTGTTTTAGAGCCACGATTTTGTTACTGTTTATTTTAAGAAAGAAGGTTCAGCATGAAAACATTTTTTAAATACTTAGGGGCATCGATTGCTTTTCTGCTTATGCTTGGCGGAATAATTGCAGTTTGTTTTGCACCGGCTATCACCTATGTTCTTTGGGGTTGGAAAGATGCCATTGGAGTATTTTTCTGGACGACCGGCTTAGGAGCCTTTGTATCAGTAATGACGGCGATGACTAGGAAAAGCAATTGACACCGATTATTTTGCAGAAGCGTGACAGCGCAGTAATTATTGAGGAAGATAAGGGTAATTATTCTATTTACCTGCAAACCTCTAAAGAGCGGTTTCTTATTGGTTTTGACAGTGATGAAGATGAAGCGATACGTCGTGGTCAGCAGATAATGGACAACATCGACTAGCAATGTCACACCCTGCTGCAACTATGTAAGTACCAATTAAAGGAGAGAAAATGATTGTTTGGATTGACACAGAAACAACGGGCGTTAACTACAAGAAGGATGTACTTCTAGAGGTGGCCGTTGTAATCACCGACGACGAATTGAATGTAATTACGGGCATGAGCAGATTAATTGACGTGAAGCCACGTAAGTTGAAGAACCTAAATCCTTTTGTTCAAGATATGCACGAACGTTCTGGATTGTTAAAGGCTCTTGAAAATGAATCATTAACTGTTTCGTTGAAGAACGCAGAGGAAGACTTTATTAAGTTTCTCAAGAACAACGCCGTTCCAGAGCGTGCGGTTATGGCGGGTAATTCAATTCACTTTGACCGAACATTTTTAGATAAGTTCATGCCTGAATTCTCAAAGTTGTTTGGTCACCAAAATCTTGACGTGACATCGATTGGCCATTGCGTAAAGCGCTGGCACCCTGCTGTTTATGATTTGATGAAGAGGAAGCGTGGAACTGTTGCGCATCGTGCACTTGACGATGTTCTAAGCAGCATCGACCAACTCAAGGCATACCGTCACTACTCTTTTAGCGCAGAGCCAAATCTTTACTTAGAAGCGAGCGGGCATTAATGCCAAATCCTTTGGATGGCGTTAATTGGGAATCTGTTGGCAGAACTGTCGACAGCATTGCCGATAGCCTTGACAGATTCATGATGGGTTTGTCGGTCGCCGAGCAAGGTGTTATTTACACTGAATGTCTGGACATTGTTATCGGGGCTTATTCAAAAATGCTTCAATTAGAGCCTGAAATAGCAGACATCGTAAAACTAGACTTAAGAAATAACTCATTACTTCAGGCACTAGAAAACATGGGTTTCAATTGGAAACCTGCTACTGTCGAAGTCACTATTGAAAGCGAAATGGAGGTACATGATGGCGATATTTAAGCGTAATAAGCACGTAACTGTTGAGGGCACTTTTTCTACCACGCCGGAATTGGAAAACTCCATAGAGCAAGAATTTGATTTTTCTGGAGAGAATCAAATTCTGGTCGAGGTTTGCAAGAACTTAAAGTCTGGTAGCAATCCAACAATTTCAGTGATTTTAAGAAACCCTAATGGTCTTGAATTAAAGTCAAAGTTTTTAGGCGAAATTGAATTAGCCGGTGAGCCAGAAATTTTTGCAAAAGACATTGTTCGCAAAGTAGGTTGGCAAATCAGCAGTGAGTGGACAAGTTCAGAAGATTATGTTTGGGCGGAATTAATTCCATTGCCAGCAAACGTCGCTCTTGTTGGTGGCGAGAGAACAAGGGATGAAGCAATGGCCCTTGCAAAAAGTGCCGGTTTTTCTGTCACATATCTTTTAAATCAGGTCTACATAGAAGACGAGGGAAAGACTTACGCAGAGTTCATCGTCGATATGCCCCATGGTTGGGAATGGGACCAAAATGAATCCGTTTGATGAAAACCCAACACCTTGGAAAGCCGATTTTGATGAAACAGAAGGCATTTGGTGGATTGATGACGCAAATGGAAAAAGCATTCTTTACGCATCAGTTCTAGATACTTCAAAGGAAACAATCAATAAGGTTGTTCGCATTATGAACGCATACGGAAAAGATTGATACACCGTCATTGATTAAGCGGTGTAAAGTTATCTTATGAAATCACCGGAATATTCCTTCTTAGACAGACTGATGTTCCTGTTTGGTTTAAAAGACCTTGATGGTCAATACGAAATTGTTGGCATGGTTGAAGACAACGATGCCTTGGACAATGAAACGCAATTTGATGTTGCCATGGAAGAGGCTTTGGCGTCTTCTTTGGAAATGATTCTTCTGCAAAAGAATGTTTGGAACGAACTTATTTCTGAATTGGAAGAGGGCGGGCTAAATGTTGGAATTGATGATGGCGCCAAGGAACAGTTCTCGCTTATACTTTCTCGCTTACGGGCTTCTATGACTGTCGTTGGAGAGTCAATTGGCATCCCTGAAGAAATTATGAAAGGAATTATCCAATGACGCAAAACGAAGATGCAATGGACAAGTCAATCGAAGAAATGGACGAAATTGAGGCTTTAACGGTCGCCCTTGAAGGAGTAAGGAAAATACACTCCATTGAGCGTGAGATGCTTTCTAGGGCCATTCAAGCCCTTTGTGCGGCAACTGAGAAGGAACCTGAGCACGTTGTTTTAATTCTTTCTGAAGGTCTAGACGAGGGCTACAGCAAAGCAATGCGTGAAGCCTACGAAGCAGCACGTGTCAAAGAACCAAAACTCTACGTCCCAAAATGATTATTGCCGGTTTGGCATTTTTACAGAGTGCCAAAATTGCGGTGGGGAACTAACAGCCGAACACGCTCACTACCGCTGCACGGCGTGTGGGTGGCGTGACAGTTGCTGCGATTAACGAACTAATTCGAAGTGGTGCTTCACCACTTTTTTCTTTGGCTTTGGTTTTGCAAAAACAGGGGATGATTTTTTCGGCTTAAATTCACGCTCCAAGAAGTCTTCCATTTTAAAAAGATTTGGTTGTGTTTGCTTTTCCGATGCAGCCATTCTGTGTATTGAGTCAAAGAGTTCGTCGTCAAAAAGATAGTACGGAAGGTCTTCCTTTTCGCACCCTATGAACTGGCACCATTCAGCATCATCCATTCCACCAATGAATCCAGAGTCCATGTCGTAAACGGACGCTAAGTAATTAACGTCTTGAGCGCTCAACATATCTGCGTATTTTCTTGCTGCTGTTTTCATCTTTTGCTCCAATCATTTTCGGGTACTTCATTTCCAATTTCATCTATGTGCTCCCAAAGGCAAACAACTACCTCGTGCGTGCCCTCGTGCGTGCGTGCGCTCGTGAGCGCAGGCGTGTAACCAGCGTTGGATTCCATCCGGAGCATTGAGTCAAAAGCGGAGTCGTGGGCAACTTCATAAAGTTCACCAATTGCTTTGTCGGAAGGATTGTTTGTTTGAACTAAGTACGGGTAACTTGTGTGGTCGCTAGGGAAATAAAGTTTTGCGCCCTCAATGTAGCCTTCACCAAGTTCGGAGATAATCCCTCCCTGTATCCAACTATGCAGTGGGTTATTCTTTCGTATGGTTCCATACGCAAAGAATTTAATTGTGCCGGTAGACGTATTCATGAGAACCAGTCTATCACAAAACTATACCCCCGTACAGTTCTATGTACGACTTGTATTTACATTTTGCATCGGTTATGGTTTCCCCCAATGAGCGAGCAAAACCCAACGGTAAACAAAAGTTACTTTTACTGCTCAACTAATGAAGGCTCGCAATATCGTGGTCGTCAAACCCTTTATTTAGTTCACTCACTAACAGGCTCAAAAGTCGTTGCTTATATTCAACCAATTGAAATGGTTCACACTGAGTATGTAAAAGAAGATGCGCAAATCGCAGCGGTCAAAAATGGCTTTGTACTTGCTGGCGGTTGGAGCGACACAAAAAGAAAAAAACATCGTCGAATTAAAGCAATCATAAAAAGGGGAAGCAATGCCTAAGTACATAAGCATCAAGCCGGATTTTCATGAAAGGTCTAAGTGGATTGAAGATGCTGAATGCAAGGGTATGGACCCAAACGTTTTCTATGTGGATGAAAGGGGAAGTAAGTATCCTCAGCAAGTTGTTGATGTTTGCAAAACGTGTCCAGTATTAGAGCAATGCGCTGAGTGGTTCATTCACCACGAGAAGCACGGATACGGTGGTGGCATGACGCCAGCAGTAAGACAAAAAATTCGTAACGCTAGAAACATTACTGTTTGGGAGCCGTTTAACAATATGTTGAACTCATTTTCGCAAAGAGCCGTAAGCCAAAAATTTAGAAACGAGCAGTAGAATTGGGCCATGCGCCCCCTTCTTAAAACACTTTCTTTAGTACTTATTGCACCTTTACTAAGTGCTGCTTTTTCTACCACTCCAGTTTCCGCAGCACCAACAACCCCATGTTCTACTTGGGTGAAGATGATTGATATTTCATCAAATCAGCCACACCCTATCGACTGGGCAAAGGTCGTTAAGTCTGGCGTTGCTGGCGTCTACGTTAAGGCGACAGAAAATACCACTTACACAAACCCGTTCTTTCACAAAGATGCAACACAGGCGGTTGCAAATGGAATCCCTTATGGTGGGTACGACTTCGCTCGACCAGACAAGAGCGACCCAATCGCCGATGCTAAGTACTTTGTAGCGGCTGGTGGGGCAGACGGACAATTGCCACCTGCACTTGACCTAGAGACTCGTGGCAAGACAACCATCGACACCTTGCGTTGGGCCTTCGCTTGGCTCAACGAAGTTAGCGCACTTACAGGAACGTACCCAATTATCTACACAGGCTCTTACTACCCTTGGTCTTCAAACGCATCGCTTGGTTCTTGGAAACTTTGGCTTGCTGCTTATCCTCACGGATACCAGCCAACGCAATCTGCTTGTAAGTTGCCACTACCTGTTGTTTCAGCACCTTGGGCCAGCCAAGGATGGTCAATCTGGCAGTACTCAAGCCGTGGTTCTGTTCCCGGAATTTCTTACAGCGTTGACCTAGACGCTGCTACAACTGCTTGGTTCCAATACGTTACAAACGCAGATGTTTCAGCACCGACTAGTAATGGCTCTGTCGTCCCTATCTATGCCTATGGCTCAAAGGGGACTGCCGTAACTTACATTCAGCGCACTCTCTACGGACTTGGTTTATTGCCTTACGTTGAGATAACAGGAATCTTTGACATCTTCACCGTCAATGCCTTAAAGAAGTATCAGGCTCTTATGGGCATACCTGCCAATGGTCAATGGGACTCTGCATCGGTAGCGGCAAACATTTGGTTTAAGGCTAATCACCGCCCTATTGAAAACTCTGTCAACTACCCAGTCCTAAAAGTAAACAGCCCATATCGCACAAAGACGGCGCTTGCTCAAAAAGCACTAAGGATTCAAGCAACGGGTAATTACAATATCTTTACTCGCAACGCCGTTGCAAAATTCCAAAAGTCACACCACCTACCATCATCTGGAGTTGTTGACTTGGCTACATGGAGGATTTTATGGTTGCAGTTGCGATAAGCAATAACACCTTTGTTCTTTGGCAAACACTTTTTGCAATTACAGCATCAACTGCCTCTATTGCAGCGGGGTTTGGGTGGCTAAACAAGAGGCTTGCAAAGAAATCAGACATTGATAAATTGCGCCAAGAACTGTCTGAAGTAAAAGATGGAAACAGCAAAGAGAACGCTCGAATCATTTCTTTGGTGGAAGATTTAAAAGAAAGCGACCGCCGCACCGAGTCACGTCTTGATAGACACATTGAGTTTGGAACGCATACACGTGGTGTTCAACGTAACCCATTAGATGGCAACCACGATGAGTGAAGATAATAATGCCGTAGAGGCACACGTTCAAAAAATGACGCACTCATACGCAGTGCGTTTTCCTGAACATTCAGCACGTGAAGATGACCCACACTACGTTGACTTCAACCACATTCATCGTGAGTGGAAGAAGGACCCAAACAAGTGGGTATGCGCAATTGGAAAACATCGTAATGATTTTTCTGAATGCGATTTAGACCACCCACTAGAACTTCACCATGCTCACATTGAATTTGCTCTTATGAATTCAGTTGAACTTAAGTGGCTTGAAATTGATTACCCGGGAATTAGCGACCCAGACAAACTTGGTGCATGGGTTGAGAGTGCAGAGAACCTTCTTGTCCTGTGTCAGTTTCATCACCGAGGCCACGGTGGTGCACACGTTGCATCAGCATCGGATTTTGAAGGTCTTAAATACGTAAGAGGATTTGTATTGTGATTTTAATTGCGCTGCTTACTTTTGGATGTTTTGTTTTTGCCAATATTGCATCAACGCTTATGGTTCAAGCAGAAGCAAGAAACCGTGCTTTCATGGCGGGAATTTTTGAGGCCACTTATGCGTTGTTTTGGATTTACGCCGCCAAGTACGCACTTGATACAAGCCCAATAGAAATAGCAGCGCTTATTGCTGGAAACTTTCTTGGGGCCGTAGTCGGAACAAAGGTGGGCGAAAGGTGGGTTACAGACCATTCTGACGTGGAACTAAAAGAAAGGCTTCATGAGGCTGAGGCCGCAGTTGCTCTTGCCCATGATGCTCTTGAAGAACTTGAAGACGAAATAGAGCACCATCATGAAAACAAAGGTGATTTGACCCTTTAAATAAAGCCTTTTGGAATGACTTGATAATGTCACTATACCCCTGTATAGTAGTTATGTATGGTTATTCAATCAAAGGGAGACAAAATGACCGACGTAATGACTGCAGTTCAAGTAGTTCCAGCAACAGACCGTCAGATTTCCTACATCAAGGACCTTATTCGTACCCGCCAAATTCCTGAGAGTCTTCAGGGGACTGACTTCATTGAAGTTGCTCAGGGTAGCAAAAAGGCAGCGAGCAGCATGATTACTTGGCTGACCGGTCTTCCAAAAGGACAGGCACGCAAAGTTGAGGTGGTTTCTACCACTGAAGTTTTTGCTCCTACTTATGAGATTCCATTTGGATTCTTTACAGTTGCTGATGGAGAAGGTGGCTGGGTTACCCTTCGTATCAAGAAAGAAAACTGGGCTGATGGAAAGGCCGTTGTTTCTTACCTCAGTGGCTCAGACAACACAGTTGCTTACACCGCTTTTGGTTTTGTAACAGAGGCCGGTGTTAAGCCATGGGCACGTTTTAAGACAAGCCACGGACGCATCGTTGCCGCTGCTGAGTTTCTTGTTACTGGCGATGTGGACGCAGCACGTAAAGAATTCCTCAACGTTGCAGAAGCACGTGCGATGGCATCTGGTCGTTGTGCTTGCTGTGGACGTATGCTTACGGTTCCTGCCAGTGTTCACCGTGGCCTCGGCCCTGAGTGCGCTAGGAAATACCTCTAGCGACTTGCTTTAAGGCGGCTCAAGGGATACTCTCTCTTGAGCCGTTTTTTTTATTTAAGGGAAGTAGGGAGATGCTCACACCGCAAGAAATACAAGAAGCGATTGAAACAGAGATGACTCGCATGGAGGCATTGGTTGACGAACTACGTCAGGCTGGTCATGACACAGCAACGGCTGAGGTTAATTTTAAAATTGAATTTGCACGTGAGAGATTAAAGGCTCGTTCGCAAGGCGTTGTTAACGGAGTGAAGGTAAACGTTGACACTGCGGATGATGTTGCAACGGTTGAGACCGAGCAAGAACGTCATCAGCACTTGATTGCAACTAACAATTTGCTAACACTTCGTGAAGCATTGCGTGCTTGTCAAAATACAATTGATGCACTTCGAACACTTGCAACTTCAGCACGTAACATTCCATAATGAAAAGGTTTAAACCACCAAAAAATGTAAACAAAAGATTGTTGGTTGAACTTGGTCTGCAATGTCAAAGATGTTCAATTGCATTTAATGACCCGCATTTAATTGAAGCGTGTCACGAGATAAAAGAAAAATGTTGGATTTATTGTCCCCTATGCTCACCGGAACAATATACAAACTTTGTTAGACCCGAAGTAGAAATACCATAAACCGGAGTTCATTTAAAAGCGTCGTGTAGCCTTTTGCTAAGCCAACAGAGTTGGAAAAGGTTATGGACGAATCAATCATCAGCACAGACACAGTAAGGGTTATTGCCCTTGAGGAGGGTCTTCGTGCTGGCATCGTTCTAGACAGTCTTCGCCTATCAATGCTGAACCAAGCAGTTGACTGGCTATGTGAATTAACGGGTATGCCAACCCAAGAAGTCCGCCGACAATTAGCCCAACAAAAAGGTGGACAAGTGGCCAAGTCTTTGAGTACTATTAACGCTGTTCGTTCTGTTCTCAGTAACGAACAAAAACAAAAATAGTAAATCAAGGAAAGCGAGGGACATCATAATGTCCGCAGAAATAACCGTAGTTGGCAACCTAGTTGCAGACCCCGAAATTAAGTTCAGCAACAGTGGGAAGGCTTATTGCCAGTTCACCGTTGCCGTAGGTTCACGTAAAAAGGATTCCGACGGAAACTGGATTGATGGGGATGTTTCATACTTCGATGCAACAGCATTTGAAGGCATCGCAGAAAACATGGCAGATTCTCTAACCAAGGGAACACGTGTTGTCGTTACGGGCTCGCAGACAATGCGTAGTTACGAAGACAAAGAAGGAAATAAGCGAACCGCTTATGGAATCACGGTTGACGAAGTTGCACCCTCACTTCGCTGGGCCACCGCACAGGTGACAAAAGCGAACAAGGGTGGAGGCGGTGCTCCAAAGGCACAGTCTTCTTTCAACGAAGAACCGTTTTAAGGTCGTTAACTAACGGTTCTAGTCTTCTTCCCGTTAGTTAACTTGTGGGACTGCTTGAGTCGATAACATCGCCTCATCGGTGTTGCTATTTTCTCCCTTTAATAGTCACTCGGCTCAAGCAGTGCTCACGCCAAAGTTTTTCTTGATAAAAACTACATTGATGTAGTTCCGCATAGTATTGTCAAATGTCGTGGACACACCGAACTATGACGACGAATTTGATAGGGACATTACGAGCCCTTTCCAAAACTCGGGTAGCCCCATGCACTTCGCATTTAGCGAACTACATGAGTCGTTCATAACCCTTTTGCAGGTTGGCTTTAGCGAAACCCAAGCCCTTAAATTTCTTGCCTTTTGCTCTATTTATGATGGTGATTTCTAGTGCTGGACGAATTCGGGTTCTACAAACCCGAACCACCCAAGTATGAATTCATTGCCCTTGATATTTTCCTTGCGTTGCAAAAGCCAGAGTGGCAAGATTACGCTGCCTGCAAAACCCCTGACGCAGGATACGTAGATACCTTTTTCCCTGAAATAAATGCCCAAGGTGGAAATCACCTATCCGCTGCTAGAAAAATCTGCATGGAGTGCCCAGTTAGGTATGAGTGTTTAGAGGCCGGTTTGAACGAAGCATGGGGAGTTTGGGGTGGGTATTCACCATCTCAACGTAGGCGTATCAACTCAGCAATGAAAAACGGTAGTAGCCTATTGGAAGCAAGCCAAGCAATAGACGCACGGAGTAGAGATGCCCGATAACGAGCAGCAAATGCCGCAGGTAGATAATTTCTCGGAACTCGGCGCCACAGGACTTTGGCGCACGGGTGGATTCGTCATTGACGACATCCTTCCTCAACTTCGAGGACGGCAATCTCTCACTGCTTACCGTGATATGTCTGAGAATGACCCAATTATTGGAGCCATTCTTTTTGCTATTGAGCGTGTAATTCTTCAAGTCGACTGGCGTGTCGACCCTTACGACGACAATACAGGTGCCACACCAACAGATGAAGACCGTGCAGCGGCGGCGTTTGTTCAAGAGTGCATGGATGACATGAGCCACTCATGGCACGAACTAATGATTGCAATTCTAAGTTTTCTACCATTCGGTTGGTCATTCTTTGAAATTGTTTACAAAAAGCGCAGCGGTCCAGAACAAAAAGACCCAGCAAAGCGCTCTAAATTTAATGACAACAAAGTTGGTTGGCGCAAGATTGTTATGCGTTCTCAAGATTCTTTGTGGCAATGGCAGTTTGATGAGAGCGGTGGAATCAAAGCAATGATTCAGCGTGACCCAACAACTGGTCGCTTGAATGTAATTCCAATTGAGAAGGCTTTGCTCTTCCGCACAACAACAGCACGTGGTAATCCTGAAGGACGTTCAATTCTTCGTAACTGTTTCAAGTCTTGGTACTACAAGCGTCGTATTGAAGAGTTTGAAGCAGTTGGTGTCGAGCGTGACCTTGCCGGTTTGCCTGTTGCATTTGTGCCACCAGAATGGATGTCCGCATCTGCAACACCAGCAGAGAAGTCTGCTTTCCACGCAATGGAAAGAATTGTTCGTGGCGTAAAGCGTAACGAAACAGAAGGTGTAATCCTTCCAATGATGTTTGACGAAAACGGCAAGCAACTTGTTGATTTCAAACTAATGAACTCAGGCGGAGCACGCCAATTCAACACAGACCAAATCATCAGCAGATACAACCAACAAATTGCCATGACCTGCTTGGCAGACTTCATTATGCTCGGTCACGAATCAGTTGGTTCTTTTGCGCTTGGTGCATCAAAGATTGACCTCTTTGTTGCGGCTGTTGAATCATGGGTACGTCTAATTGCGGAAGTTATTAATAGCCACGCAATCCCACGCCTCATGTCTCTTAATGGTATGGACACATCACGTTCACCAGTCCTTACGTACGGCCAGATTAACGCCGTTGACCTTAATGAACTTGGTACATTCCTTGCGAACCTTGCTTCATCACAACTTCTTACTCCGGACAACAACTTGGAAGATTACCTACGTGAACTCGCTGGCCTCCCAACATTCCGTCCGCAGGAAGATGGTGCGGCTGTCAATACTCGTTACAACGACCTTCGTGAACCACCGTCAACAATGACTGACCACAATGGAAACTTCATTGGGGCAAATACAAACGGTGCTGGTACGACAAACGGGAATACTGAATCAGAAGGGGTTAAAAACCCTCAAGGTGGAGTTAACGACCAAAGCGGAGGAAGCGGCCTTCAGGCAAACATAACATCCGCTGGATATACAGGTGAAGCACCACCGCAATCAAAAGGTGGAAAGCCAAAGCCAACAGGGCAAAATAGTCCTTTGACAAATAATCAGGGAACAACTTCATGACAATTCGAATCCGAAAAGTAAAAGGTTCGAAGCCAAAAGGCGGCCCAATTGTCAAGACTTCTTTTAAATCTACAACACCCGTTTCAACAACTCGTTCTCGTATTAAGTAACTAAACGCAGTTTTGGAAAGCGTGGGGTAGCATTTATGCCAAGGCGCAAGGAGAATCACCTGTGGAACAGATGAACATTTTGGATGCCGTCACTGACGTCCTATTAAGCGATATTTTGGCCAACGAGACCATTTCTAAAGAGGTCCGTGAGTGCGCCGCCGACCTTCTTCAAGAGGGATACACCACCGCTGACATCCTTGCTATTTCAAAGGGCGAAAGTTTAGAAACATCGCTTGTCCTTGTCCCTAATGACGAGCCCGACGAAAACCCAATTTGGAAGCGCCTTGCTACAAAGATTTTTGGAGAATTGGAACTTTCTGAAGAGGCTGAAAAGCGTCTTATTTCTAGAAACGTTGCAAAGGGGCTTGCCTCAGTTTCTCACCCATTTACAAAATCACAAAATCAATTTGACGGTCGTGAAGCCTGCGTAATTTGCGGTTCATTCGTAGACCAAGAAGTTTGTGAACCACTAGACAAGGCAATTGGATTTCCATTTACTTTTGTAAATTCACCAGTTCCTGCAGACAGTGATATTCAAGATGACTCATCTGACTCATCAACTACTGATAACGCAGTGAAGGTTCAACTTGACCCAGCAACGGTTGCAGCAATTCTTGCAGCGGTAAAGGGTGACGATGACTCATCAAGTTCTACATCATCACCAACCATGAGTGACGACTCTGACTCATCAAGCAGTTCATCTTCGTCATCAAGTTCTAGCAGCAGCAGTTCTAGCAGTTCATCATCAAGCAGTTGCAGTTGTTGCGGTGACTCGTCCG